>Ga0308165_1000364_pt1 | contig 90947 bp, 96 predicted proteins | sample PhyWR2_FD_201032 | JGI IMG/M metagenome (GOLD analysis project Ga0308165, IMG submission 201032) | Phyllosphere microbial communities from UC Gill Tract Community Farm, Albany, California, United States - DLSLW.R2 | ecosystem: Host-associated > Plants > Phyllosphere > Unclassified | place: USA... | reverse complement strand
GACCACGACCATCCTGGCGTTCTTCCACCGTCAGGCCGAAATCGAGCTTGCCCTGCCCGGTGACGGAAACGCCCTGCATATCCTTTGGCGCACAATTGGGGAAATTGAGGTTGAGGAAGGTGCCGTCGGGCAGATCGACATTCATCAGCTTGCGCAGAAGATCCGGCGCATAGGTCTCGGCAACCTCCCACGGCACGACGCGGCCTTCGCCGTGGCTGAAGGCCTGGCTGAGCGCGAAGGAGCGCACGCCCTGCAGCGTGCCTTCGATGGCGCCGGCAATCGTGCCGGAATAGGTCACGTCATCGGCCATGTTGGCACCGGCATTGACGCCTGAGAGCACGAGATCGGGCTTTTCCGGCAGGACTTCGCGAACACCCATGATGACGCAATCGGTCGGCGTGCCACGCAGCGCGAAATGTTTGTCGGAAACCTTACGCAGCCTGAGCGGCTCGGAAAGCGTGAGCGAGTGCGCGAGACCGCTCTGGTCGGTTTCCGGCGCAACTATCCAGACGTCGTCGGACAGCGTGCGAGCAATACGCTCCAGCACCGCCAGTCCTTCGGCATGAATACCGTCGTCATTGGTCAGCAAAATCCGCATGTTTCTCTCTCCGCTCTTTATGTCTTCAGGGACGGAGCATCCTCTCCTCCGGCGGTGAAGTGTGCAGTTCTCTCAACGTCATCCTCGGGCCTGTCCCGAGGATCTAATCACGCTCAAATAAATCGATAGGTTGCAGATCCTCGGGACAAGCCCGAGGATGACATCGGCGCAATTGGCAGACTCACCTTCCAACAGCACGACGCCACGCTCTCTCAAGCCGCCTTCTCGATCCGCGTCAGACCGCCCATATACGGCAGCAGCACGTCCGGAATTGTGACGGAACCATCGTCGTTCAGGTAATTTTCAAGAACCGCGATCAGGCAGCGGCCGACAGCCGTGCCGGAGCCGTTCAGCGTGTGCACGAACTTCGTCGCCTTGTCGTCCTTGCCGCGATAACGCGCATTCATGCGCCGCGCCTGGAAATCACCGCAGACCGAGCAGGAGGAGATTTCACGATAGGTGTTCTGGCCGGGCAGCCACACTTCCAGATCATAGGTCTTGCGGGCGCTGAAGCCCATATCGCCGGTGCAGAGCGTCAGGGTTCGGAAATGTAAGCCCAGACGCTTCAGCACTTCTTCGGCGCAGGCCGTCATGCGCTCATGTTCGGCAACGGCACTTTCCGCATCGGTAATGGAGACAAGCTCGCACTTCCAGAACTGGTGCTGGCGCAGCATGCCGCGCGTGTCGCGTCCGGCAGAGCCCGCTTCCGAACGGAAGGACGGTGTGAGCGCCGTGAAGCGCAACGGCAGTTTTTCCTGCTCGAGAATTTCGCCGGAAACGAGGTTGGTCAACGTCACTTCCGCCGTCGGGATCAACCAGCGGCCATCGGTGGTCCTGAACAGGTCCTCGGCGAATTTCGGCAATTGCCCGGTGCCGAACATCGCCTCGTCGCGCACCATCAGTGGCGAAGAGACTTCGGTATAGCCGTGCTCGCGGGTGTGCAGGTCGATCATGAACTGGCCGAGCGCCCGTTCCAGACGCGCCAGCTGGCTGGTCAGCACCGTGAAACGCGAGCCGGAAAGCTTGGCCGCCCGCTCGAAATCCATATAACCGAGCGCTTCGCCAATCTCGAAGTGCTCCTTTGCCGCGTGGTTCCAGCCGGGCTTCTGGCCGGTGACGCGGGTCACCACATTGTCGTGCTCGTCCTTGCCGTCAGGCACATCGTCGAAGGGCATGTTCGGCAGGCGCGACAGGGCGTCGTTCAGCTCGGCGGAGACCTGACGGTCCTCCTCCTCGGCGCGCGGCATGTTTTCCTTGATATCAGCGACTTCGGCTTTCAGCTTTTCCGCCAGTTCCATGTTCTTCTGCGCCATGGCGGCGCCGATTTCCTTGGAGGCGGCATTGCGGCGGGACTGCATGTCCTGCAGGGACTGGATGACGGAACGGCGCTTTTCATCGAGAGCGATCAGACCTGCGGCAGCGGGCTCTACGCTGCGCCGTGCAAGGGCCGCATCAAAAGCTTCGGGGTTTTCGCGTATCCATTTAATGTCGTGCATCGTCGTTCCAGACCGTTGTTGCATCGTCGCGTTTTACAGCAAAACGCCGGGCATGAACCCGGCGCGAGGATTTTTTGAGCGGTGAGACCTTCAGAAAAATCAGGTCTCTTCCAGCTCCGTGCTTTTGGATTCCGCCGCACGTTTCCTCTCCACGAGTCGAGCCATGTAGATGGAAATCTCGTAGAGAATGATCGCAGGCAGCGCAAGACCGATCTGGGACATGGGGTCCGGCGGCGTCAGCACTGCCGCGACCACGAAAGCGAGAACGATGGCGAATTTGCGTTTTTCCCTGAGCCAGTCGCTGGTCAAAATTCCGACACGAGCCAGAAGCGTGGTGACGACGGGCAACTGGAACACCAGGCCGAAAGACAGCACCAGCGTCATGATGAGGCTGAGATATTCCGACACCTTGGGCATCAGCGAAATTGCCACTTCACCATCCACAGGCAATTGCTGCATGGCGAGGAAGAACCACATGACCATAGGCGTGAAGAAGAAATAGACGAGTGCCGCACCGATGAGGAACAGGATCGGCGACGCAATCAGGAACGGCAGAAAGGCGGCGCGTTCATTCTTGTAGAGACCTGGAGCCACGAATTTATAAAGCTGCGAGGCGATCACCGGAAAGGAGATGACCATCGCGCCGAACATGGCGACCTTGATCTGCGTGAAGAAGAATTCCTGCGGCGCGGTATAGATCAGCGACGATTTCGCCACATCCAGCCCGGCCCAGATCACCGCCCACTTATAGGGGATGACGAGCAGGTTGAAGAGGTGCTTGGCGACGGCGAAACAGGCGATGAAGGCGATAAAAAACGCGCCGAGCGACCAGATCAGCCGTGTGCGCAGTTCCATCAGGTGTTCGATAAGCGGCTGCGGCTTGTCCTCGGTATCCCCGCTCATGCTTCATCCTTTTTGGGCTTTGCAGCCTTGGTTCTCGCCGCTTTTGCCGGCTTTGCATCAGCTACAGCCACGGATTTTTCGGCCGCGATCTTCTTGACGGTCGCCTTTTTGGCGATGGTCTTGACGGTCGGCTTCGGAGAAGCCGGTTCACTGGCATTGGTGGCAACGGTGGTTTCCGGCGTTGCCACGGCCTTGCTGCGGCTCACACGTTTCGGCGTGGCGGCAACCGCTTCGGCCTCGACGGTGGCAATCGATTTCGTCCGTGCGCGTTTCGGTTTCTCTGCCGCGACCGCGGCTGCGGCAACTGGAGCCGGTGCGGCGACGACGACTGGCGGCGTATCCGGAAGTTTCATGTCCGGCTCCGGAACGCTGACCAACGGCGCAACAGGCTCACTCGAGGCCGGTGCAGCGGTGGATGACAGCCCATCGGAAGGGCTCGTCGCCTTCTGCAAATCGGACTTGATCTCGTTGCCAAGCTGGCGAAGCGGGTTCATCGCATCGCGCAGCGAGTTGGTCGGGTTGAGATTGCGGACATCGGAGATGGTCTGGCGCACATCGTCCATGTCGGCCTCTTTCAAGGCCTCATCGAACTGGGTGCGGAAATCCCCCGCCATCTTGCGAAGGCCGGCCATCGTCTTACCGAAGGCGCGGATCATGGGCGGCAAGTCTTTCGGTCCGACGACGACGATCAACACGACCGCAATCACCAGAAGCTCGCTCCAGCCGATATCAAACATCAATACGCTCCCGAGACCCTAGCGCCGGTCTCAAAACAAACGACACAAGCCGCTTACTTGATCTCGTCAGCCTTGTGGTCGACAGTCTTGGCATTCGCGTTGGCATCGGCCGGTGGCGGCGTCTGGTCTTCGTCAGCCATGCCCTTCTTGAAGCTCTTGATGCCTTTGGCGACATCACCCATCAATTCCGGAATCTTGCCGCGTCCAAAGAGGACGAGAACGATCACCAGCACGATGAGCCAATGCCACACACTAAAAGAACCCATAACTGCAACTCCTGAATTTCGCTTTCAGACGATGTAAGACGTTTGAAAGGCTTTTTCAAACGACAAATCATCGCTTCAACAGTGAGTACGCATAAAGTTTTCGTGGCCTTGGCCACATGCGGCGATATCAATCGTCGCCATCGCCACCACTGGGCGCAAGCAGGCCCAGCTCTTCGAGATCGAGTTGGGTGATCGGGTCTTCGTCCTCGCGCAACTCGTCGCTCATCATCGGCAGAGGCACGCCGAAATTGGACGGAATACGGCCCGAAAGCAGCCCCGCTCCCTTCAGTTCCTCAAGGCCCGGCAGATCCCGTAACTCCTCAAGGCCGAAATGATCGAGAAACTCCACCGTGGTGCCGATCGTAACCGGCCGGCCCGGCGTGCGCCTGCGACCGCGGAAACGCACCCAGCCCGCCTCCATCAGCACGTCGAGCGTACCGCGCGAGGTCTGCACACCACGGATTTCCTCGATTTCAGCGCGTGTCACCGGCTGATGATACGCGATAATCGCCAAAACCTCCAGCGCCGCGCGTGACAACTTCTTCGGTTCCTTTTCCTCCGTGCGGATGACGAAGGAAAGATCACCCGCCGTGCGGAATGCCCATTGCCCGCCCACCTGCACGAGATTGACACCACGCTCGCCATAGGCAGCTTTGAGCCGGTGCAGGATGGCGACAATATCCATGCCGCGCGGCAGTCGCTCGGCAATAAAAGCAACGGAAACCGGCTCGGCCGAGGCGAAAACCAGCGCTTCGGTGATCCGCTCGGCCTCCTTCAGCTGGCGTTCGGAAAACACCGTGGGTTCGATTCCCACGCCATCAGTCACGATCGTTGCTTCGGCCGTCTCATCGTTATCAATCACTGTCAGCCCTCTCGGCATTCACCGCACGGTCGTCTCTTGTGCCACGGCGCATATAGATGGGCTGGAAAGCGCCCTCCTGCCGGATTTGCAACGATCCCTCGCGCACCAGCTCCAGCGAGGCGGCAAAGGCGCTGGCGATTGCCGTCACCCGCATGGCGGGATCGGGCACATATTGCAGCAGATATTGATCGAGCACCGTCCATTCACCGACATCACCGAGGAGACTGTTGAGAAGCTCGCGCGCTTCCACCAGCGACCAGACCTGCCGTTTTTCGATCGTGACCTGGGTGATGGCCTGCCTCTGCCGCAGATTGGCATAGGCGCTCAGAAGATCGTAAAGGTTCGCCTCGTAAGCCGAACGGTTGATATGCGGAATATGCTCCGGCGCACCGCGGGCAAAGACATCGCGGCCGAGCTGGGCGCGGTTGACGAGGCGTTCCGCCGCCTCGCGCATCGCTTCCAGGCGTTTGAGCCGGAAGGCCAGCGTCGCAGCCATTTCCTCGCCCGACGGGCCGTCGTCCTTCGCCTGCTGCGGAATGAGCAGTTTGGATTTGAGGAAGGCGAGCCACGCCGCCATGACCAGATAATCTGCAGCAAGCTCGATGCGAACGCGGCGCGCGCTTTCCACGAATTGCAGATATTGCTCGGCAAGCGCCAGTACCGAAATACGCGACAGATCGACCTTCTGCGTGCGTGCAAGGTGCAGCAGCAGATCGAGCGGGCCTTCGAAACCCGCGACATCGATGACCAGCCCGGCCTCGCCCGTCAGCCGCTCCGGCGTCACATCCTGCCAGAGCTTGTCCATCGGCGTTGAATTGCGAGACTTGTCTGCGGCCATTGTTCCATCCGCCGGATGTCCGGCCTGTGATCCCGAGTGGACGACCGCCGCCCGACTGTCAGGAAACGGCCCACATGGCGTTGAATTCGGCTCTCAGTTCCGCCTCGTCAGACGGGTCGGCGGCGGGAAAACCCGCTTCCACGGCCCGCACCCGCTCCAGCGAACGGCCGGAAAGAACGGGAACCTCCTTCACGACTTCAAGCATTTCACCCATCACGCCATTGCAATGCAAGACTATATCGCAGCCACCAGCAACAATATTCGCAGCCCGCTCGCCCAGCGTGCCCTTCAGCGCATTCATGGAGCTGTCGTCGGACATCAGCAACCCGTCAAAGCCGATGCGGCCGCGAATGATCTCATCGATCACCTTCTTCGACGTCGTCGCCGGCCGCTCGCGGTCGACGGCGTTAAAGACGAGGTGCGCACTCATCGCCATCAATTCATGCTTCAGGGCCCGGAACGGCACGAAATCATGGGCATCCAGCTCATCAAGCGGCACATCGACTACAGGCAGTTCGTGGTGCGAATCCACCATGCCACGACCGTGACCCGGCATATGCTTCATGACAGGCAGCATGCCGCCCGCCTTCAGCCCGTCGGCCGCCGCCTGCCCCATCTCGGCGACCATGGTCGGCGTGTAACCGTAGGCACGGTTACCGATGACATTGCTGGCGCCTTCCACCGGCACATCGAGCACCGGCAGGCAATCGACATTGATGCCGAATTTCGTGAGATCGAAAGCGTGCAGGCGCGACATCAGCCAGGCAGCGCGCAGACCGGCACTCCGGTCGCGTTCATAGATTTCCCCGAGAATCCGGGCATTCGGATAGGCTTGCAGGATCGGCGGCTTGATGCGCTGAACGCGTCCGCCTTCCTGATCGATCAGCACTGGCGCGTCCGGCCGCCCAACGGCATCGCGCATGGCGGCGACGAGATCGGTGATCTGCTGCTTCTCGCCGATATTGCGACCGAACAGGATGAAACCCCAGGGCTGCTCGTCGCGGTAAAGGGCGATCTCGTCGGCAGTCAGCGAAAGCCCGCTGCATCCGAGGATCATAGCTTTGCAATCGGTCATGGTATCACGCTCTCGGGAAATAGAATGGGAAATGGCCTTATACCGCAAGGCGTCGGAGAGAGGTCGGCAACCCCTCCGCCGTCACGCTCGGGCCTGCCCCGAGCATCTGCAACCGATCGGCTGGCGAAACGTCGGCTGATCCTCGGCACAAGGCCGAGGATGACGTCGCGTGTGAGGAAAACCCTTCCCCACCCCAAAGGTTGCCTTAGACGGCAACCCCAATCTTACGAACCGTATTGGCCGTTATCACCGCGCGACGAGGCAGCTGCCACCGGCTGAGCGGAACTTTTCGCACAGCGCCACGGCTTCGTTCTTGTCGCCGGCCGGGATACGGACGCGGTAGAATGTGCCCTTGCCGGCGATTTCGGCAGCCTTGATGTCGACGCCGCGCCCACCGATGACCGAGCCGAACTTGGCGGACATGTTCTGGTAGGACTTCTGGGCTTCGGCCTGGCTCGGCAGCGACGCGATCTGGATATAATAACCACCGGAAGACGGCGTGCTGGTCGCAGCCGGTGTTGCCGCTGCGGTCTGCTGCTGTGCAGCCTGGGCAGGAGCGGTCGTTGCCGGGCGGACATTGCCCTGGTTGGTCACCGTTGCCACCACATTGGCAGGCTGCGAGGACGGACGCGCCGCCGGAAGCGGTGCTGCCGATTGCGTAGACGGCTTGGCGGCGGCAGGCGTGCTGGCCTGCGGCTGAGCCTGCTCCGGCGCCACCGGAACCCGCGAAGCGGCGATGACGGCGGGAGCGCCTTCACCCGGCTTGGCGGTCTGGGGTGCTGCAAGCTCCGCGACCTTGTCGGCCTTTGGCGGCTGGGCAGCCGGTGCATCGACTTCCTGCGCCACCAGCGTACCGTCAGGCTTGACGATCATGGTGCGGACCTTGCGCGGCGAAACGCCCGTCGCACCGGCACCTTCATTGTGGGCGGCCTTTTCTTCCGGCGAAAGCAGGCGCGGATCCTCGGTCTCGCCAACCGGCGTACCGGCTGCTTCCATATCCGCGTCGTTTTCGCCTTCCAGCGGCAATTGTTCGGGGATCAGCGTGCGCTGAACCACATCGACCGGCTTTTCGTTGCTGGAGATCAGCGCCGGCTGCTTGGGATCGGCAGCGGCGCCGCCGGCCACGCGGTCATAAACCGCCTTGTCCTGATTTGGCACGACGCGACCGCCCGGATTTTCCGGCACGACCTTCATCGGATCATTGTCAGCGGAGATGATGACCGGCGCGCCATTCGAGCCGGTGCCAGACGAACCGCCCGATATCAGCGCATAAACGCCGCCGCCGATCAGCACCAGACCGATAGCCGCTGCCACCGGCATGATCCAGCGGCGACCACCGCGTTCATCCTCGTCGCGATAGGCGACCTGATGATCGACATAGGTTTCGGCATCGCGGGGCGCATTGCCACGGGAAGCGGCAGCCTCCTGCATGGAGCGGCGGAAATCCTCTTCCAGCGCCCGCTCGAACTCATCGGCTTCTTCCGGAGCCGGCGCAGGGAGCGCCTGGGCGGCACCGCGGTTTTCCGCATGTTTGTGACGGTCGAGACCACCGGCGACGGCAGGCGCAAACAACGTCGCAAGCTCGGTATCGATATCGAGATCTTCCTCGTGACGGCGAGCGGCAGGCTTGGGCTCAAAAACCCCGACCGGCAGTTCCGGCACATCCATCTCTATGATGGTTTCCGGATGTTCTTCCGTCTCGCCGATCTGCGAAGGATCGAATGGCAGGCTTTCCAGCGTCTGCGGCACGGCCGGCTGCGCGGCAACAGGGCGCGGCTGAACCGGAGCGGCAGCGACCGGCGCTGCGGCGATCGAAGCGGCCGCAACAACGGGCGCGGGGCGCGGCTGCGGCGCAGGCTCATGCCTCACCGGCTGCGGCGCAACAGCGGCAATCGGCGCGGCAGGCTGCGGACGCACGGGCTGCGGCGCGGGTGCAACCTCCGCTTCGGCGATTTCCGACAGATCCAGATCAAGGTCGAGATCATCGAGCGCAAGCTCGAAATCATCATCATTGAAGCCGGCAAAATCCGTGAAATCCGGTTCCTCGATGGGCGACGCGGGCGCGGCGGCAGCAACCGGTGCTGCCTTCGCCGGCGCTGCGGCAACCGCAGGCGGCTCGACTTTCGCAGCCTGAGCCACGGGTTCGGTCTTGACGGGCTGTGCCTCACCGCGCTCGGGAATGGAATATTGCGCAACGCCGTAAATCAGCTCATCCATCGGCGAGAGATTTTTCGCTGCCGGCCTCTCGGCAATTGCCGGCGCCAGCGGTTCTGCGGCAGGCGTGAACACCTCGGCGACCGGCTGGGCAAAGGATGGTGCGGTCTCTTCGGCCTGAACAACGGCAGGAGCGGGCTCGACCTGCGGCTCAATCCGCGACGCAGCGGGGTAAAGTTCGGATCGCGGCTCGACCCGTCGCGGATCGACGGCCGAAACATCACGGCGCGCGCCGAAATTGGCGAGCGGCAGCCTCAGGCTGGAAAATTCGAGCGAGGAACGGCCGCCATGCGAAGGAGGACGAACCGAAACCGGCGCGGGCGCTGCTTCCGCAACGGCAATCTCCACCTCGTCAGCCAGATCGAAAGCCTGCGGTTCCGGTGCATAGGCGTGAGCATCGGAAGAAATATTGCTGGAAACATCGGCCGGGAGTTCCGGCATGGCATGCCATTCAGGCTGGGACGGCTCGATGGCCTGCGGCTCTTCCCATGCAAGCTCGGGGGCGACCTGCGGGGCGGCCTGCTGATAGACAACCGGCTCGGCAGCGCGCGGCTGGCGCGAATGCACATCGAAAACTTCCGCTACCGCACCGGCGTCGTCGCGGAAATCCGCGCGAATATCCTGCTGTCCGGATGTTTCGACGTAATTGTGGATATAGGCCTGATCGACCTCGGGAAGCGGCTCCTGCCTCACCTGCGGCTGCGGCGCGGGTTCGGCCATCGGCGCAAGCTCGGGCTCGCGACGGGCGAAAACCTCTTCGACGCGCTGCATGAAGTCGGTGGGGTGGATGCCGGCACGAACATCGTTCGCCGGATCAAGAACGACCGGATCGGCGTGCGGCGCATCGTAAACCTCGAATTCACGAAGCAGCTCGTCTTCGAGATTGAATTCGGGTTCGCGGCGGACGACCGGCGATGCAGCGCGTGGCTGGACCTCGGAACCCGCATGCGAAGGACGATCGTCAAAGCCGACGATACGCGCCAGTTCTGCCAGAGGATCGTTGTCAGCGAACCCTTCGGACCGGGCGTCCCGGTTATACGCGACATTTTTTTCGACCATTACGTGTTCCACCATCTACGCATTGCAGCTCTTGCCAGCGTATTGTGAGCAAATAATGGTGATATGTTATCGCATTTCGTCAGGTGCGTCCGCTCCTAAAAGCGTAAGGCCGGACTTCAAAACATTCGCGACAGCATTCACCAGCCCGAGTCTGGCAATGCTCAATTCTCGGTTTTTATCGTTAATAAAACGTAATTCCTGATGGTCTTTGCCTTTGTTCCAGTGCCCATGGAAGGAACCGGCGAGATCATAGAGGTAAAAAGCAAGCCTGTGCGGCTCATGCGAAAGGGCCGCGGATTCGATCAGACGGGGATATTCTGCGAGCTTCGCAACCAGCTGCAACTCGTTGATATCGCTAATCAAAGCAGCAGACGCCGCCATGTCTTCGGCAGACGGTACAAGGCCCGGAAACGCCTCCTGCGCCTGGCGGAAGATCGACTTGCAGCGGGCATGCGCATATTGCACGTAAAAGACCGGATTATCCTTCGATTGTTCGGTCACTTTCGCGAAATCGAAGTCCAGCGGCTCGGAATTCTTCCGATAGAGCATCATGAATCGCACGGGATCGCGGCCCACTTCGTCGACAACATCGCGCAGCGTGACGAAGTCGCCGGAGCGTTTCGACATCTTCACCGGCTCGCCATCACGGAACAGCTTGACGAGCTGGCAGAGCAGCACCGTCAGCTTCGACTTGCCTTCGGAGACGGCGCGCGCGACGGCTTCCAGCCGCTTGACGTAGCCGCCATGGTCGGCGCCGAGCACATAGATCATCTCGGAAAAACCGCGGTCGAACTTGTTCTTGAAATAGGCAACGTCGGCAGCGAAATAGGTGTAGGAGCCGTCCGATTTCATCAGCGCGCGGTCCATGTCGTCGCCCACTTCCGTGGAGCGGAACAGCGTCTGCTCGCGGTCTTCCCAGTCGTCAGGCAATTCGCCCTTCGGCGGTGGCAGCGTGCCCTTGTAGACATGGCCCTTGAAGGTGAGATCGTTGATCGCCGAAAGGATCGGGCCGCCATTACCCTCATGCAGCGTGCGCTCCGAGAAGAACACGTCGTGCCGCACATTGAGCAGCGCAAGATCCTCGCGGATCATCACCATCATCGCGTCGATCGCCTTGTCTTTCACGATCGGCAGCCACTTTTCTTCGGGCATGGCGCGCAGCTTGATGCCAAATTCATCCGCCAGCGCCTGGCCGACCGGAACGAGATAATCACCGGGGTAGAGACCGGACGGAATGGAGCCGATATCCTCGCCCAGCGCCTCGCGGTAACGCAGGAAGACGGAACGGGCCAGCACGTCGATCTGCGAGCCGGCATCGTTGATGTAATATTCCTTGGTGACGCCGTAACCTGCGAATGCAAGCAGGTTCGCCAGTGTGTCACCCACGACAGCACCACGGCAATGGCCGACATGCATCGGGCCGGTCGGGTTGGCGGAGACATATTCGACATTGATCTTCTGGCCGGCGCCGACGGTGGAGCGGCCGAAATCGACGCCCTGCCCGATCATGTCGGCCAATAGACGCTGCCAGTAACCGACGGAAACCTTGAGATTGATGAAACCGGGACCCGCGACATTGACGCCGTCGACATCGCCATCCGCCTGGAGTGCAGGCACGATGAGTTCGGCAAGCGCGCGCGGATTGGTGCCAAGCGGCTTCGCCAGCACCATGGCTGCATTGGTTGCGACATCGCCATGGCTGAGATCGCGCGGGGATTCGACGGTAATTCGACTGAAATCGACCTTTTCGCGGTTCTCTTTCACGAGATCGAGGGTCTCGAGCGCGTTTTTGATCCTGGTATCGAAATCGGCAAAAATGTTCATCGTTCCAACCTGCGCGAAGGGCTTCTGTTTGTCTCGGTCGTCATAACCGGGTGGCTTCGCGATCGCCCGCTGCCCTATCGCAAATCGGGAGTGTGGTCAAACAGCCGCTGGTGGGCGCGCAGTGCATAACTGTCGGTCATGCCCGCCAGATAATCGCCCACATGCCGGGCCTTCGCGGCCACGCTCATGCCGGAAATGCTGTCCACCCAGTAGTGGCTCTGCATCTCTGCCGGCGTTTCCATATAACGGTGGAAAAGATCGGTGACGATCTGTGTGGCACCGGCGCGGATGCGCATGATTTCCGGATGGCGGTAGATATGGCCGAACAGCAGCTTCTTGATCTGCCGGTCGGTTTCAGCCATCTCGGGCGAAAACGTCGCGACAGTGAAATCGGCGGCGCGGATATCGGCAGCACTCTGCGGCTTCAGCCGGGCGAGATTCTGCTGCGCGACGCCGATCACGTCTTCCACCATATGGGTGATCTGCCGGCGCATGATTTCGTTGGCGAAACGCTCCTTGTCGAGCACGGGGTATTTGCTCCGCACCTCGGCCATCAGCCCACTCAGGAACGGCACTTCCTCCAGCATCTCGAAGGTGAGATAACCGGCGCGCAGACCATCATCTATATCGTGGGTATTATAAGCGATGTCGTCGGCAATCGCCGCTACCTGCGCTTCAAGGCTGGCATAACTGCCGATCTCGAGATCCTGCAACTCGCAATATTCGAGGATGGGCAGCGGAACCGGCCCCTTTATCCCCTCACCATTGGCATTCACCAGCGGGCCATTGTGCTTGACGAGGCCTTCCAGCGTCTCCCAGGTCAGGTTGATACCGTCATATTCGGCATAACGGCGCTCCAGCTTGGTGACGATGCGCAGCGACTGCGCATTGTGGTCGAAGCCGCCATAGGGCAGCAAAACCGCATCCAGCGCATCTTCCCCGGTATGACCAAAAGGCGTGTGGCCGAAATCATGTACCAGCGCCACGCCTTCGGCCAGATCCTCGTCCAGCTTCAGCGCGCGGGCGAGCGCCCGGGCGATCTGCGCCACCTCGATGGTGTGGGTAAGCCGCGTGCGATAGTGGTCGCCGTCAGGGCTGATGAAGACCTGCGTCTTGTGCTTCAGGCGACGAAAGGCCGTCGTGTGGACGATGCGGTCGCGGTCACGCTGGAATTCCGAGCGTGTCAGGCTTCCGGCCTCGGGAAAAAGACGCCCGCGCGTCGTCCATGGATCCGAGGCGAACACCGCCCTCTCCCCACTTCCGAAACCCAATGCGCGCTGGTCTATGATCATGCATTCACCTGTTGTCTTCTCCGGCCGGGACTTCCTTTTGGGCTCGGCCATTGACCTTTTCATTCACCCTTCATACCTATCGCAGAGGTCAGCGCAAAGCATCATCGCCGCGTGGACCGCCTTCAACAGGCTATAGACCGTTAATTTGACCGGTTTATAATGGTGGCAACGAGATTATTGCTCTCCGGTTCTTGACCCCGGCAGGAGAAACGACATGGAAAACAGCGACATTACCCTTTCGGAAGCAGCGGCGAAGCGAATCGCGCAGATCGTCGCCGCCGATGCCGGCAAACAGGCGCTGCGCGTCTCCGTCGAAGGCGGCGGCTGCTCGGGCTTCTCCTACAAGTTCGATCTGGCCGAAAACCCAGCCGATGACGACATCGTGATCGCACGTGGCGACGCGAGGGTACTGATCGACAGCATGTCGGTCATCTACATGGCCGGCTCCGAAATCGACTTCGTCGACAATCTGCTTGGCCAGTCCTTCCAGATCAAGAACCCGAATGCCGTGGCAAGCTGTGGCTGCGGCACGAGTTTCTCGATCTGATTGGAAGTGGCGCAAAGCCCTGTGCCAGACGCCCAGCAAAAGTAACTCACCGGCCTTCTCCTCCCCTCATCCCTGTGCTTGTCACAGGGATCCAGTCGACGCGCGTCTGCGCGGCGGAGAGTCTTTTCCAGCCCAAGGACTTGGGCTGGCTGGATTCCTGTGACAAGCACAGGAATGAAGGAAGAGAGAACTCCGCCATTCTCATCTCTTTCCACCACATCCGCACCGGCACCTTCCAAAAACGGTGGCAATCGCATTTGCATCGGTTAAAAGTACCCCCACAAAAGGGAAACTCCGATGAAGATTGCCACCTGGAACATCAATGGCGTCAAGGCGCGTATCGAAAACCTCTGCCAGTGGCTGAAGGATTCCTCGCCTGACATCGTCTGCCTTCAGGAAATCAAGTCGGTCGACGAGGGTTTTCCCCGCCTTGAGATCGAGGCGCTCGGTTATCACATCGAAACCCACGGCCAGAAGGGTTTTAACGGCGTCGCCCTGCTCTCGAAGGTGAAGCCGGACGAGGTCAATCGTGGCCTGCCGGGCGATGATGCCGATGAGCAGGCCCGTTTCATCGAAGGCGTGTTTTCCGTGGAAGGCGGCGCGATCCGCGTCTGCTCGCTTTACCTGCCAAACGGCAATCCGCCTGACGATCCGGTCAAATATCCCTACAAGCTTGCCTGGATGGAGCGCCTGCGGCGCTTTGCGGAAGATCGCCTTGCAATGGAAGAGCCGCTGATCCTTGCCGGCGACTACAACGTCATCCCCGAGCCCTTCGATTGCCACGACCCACGCGTGTGGGAAGGTGACGCATTGTTCCTGCCGAAGACCCGGGCGGCCTTCCGCAAACTGGAAAATCTGGGCTTCACTGACGCCGCGCGTGCGACGACCGACGCGGCAGGACTTTATTCCTTCTGGGATTATCAGGCCGGCGCATGGCCGAAAAACAACGGCATCCGCATCGATCATCTGATGCTGTCAGCGGAAGCGGCCGACAGGCTGCATTCGGTCGAGATCGAAAAACATGTGCGGGCCTGGGAAAAACCGTCCGACCACGTGCCGGTCTGCGGTTATTTCGATTTCAGTCCGATCGGCTGAACCGTTTCTGTCGGGCGGCTGAAACCGCCCCGATCGGCACTCTCAATCCGGATCGTTGAACTGCATGTTCTGCGCCATGGCGATGGCGGCGCGGCGGTCGTTTTCACCGGCGAGAGAAAAGGCCTGCTCCTGCAGGTTCTGGATCCAGGTACAGTCGGCCACCGTGCACTTATCAAGTGCCGCCGTCATGAAGGCCAGCCCCTGCGTCGTCTGGCCTTCCTGGAAGATCAGGTTGCCGAAAATCGACATGGCGCCGGCATGGCCGTGCTTGCGGGCCTGGTTGAGCCACTTCTTGGCCTGCTGCACATCGGCGCGGCCACCCTCGCCCGCGAGGATCATCTCCGCCAGCCGGAACTGCGCTTCAGCCACGCCAAAGGTGGAGGCCACCTGAAAATAAAGCTGGCGGGCCTGTGAAAGGTCCATTTTCACGGGGCTGCCGGGAATGCCGTGACGGTAATAATCGGCAAGGGAAAGAAGGGCGTTGACGAAGAAGCCGGTATCTTCCGAACCCGGCTCCACACCCTGACTGGCGATTTCGCTGTAAATCTTGAAAGCTTCCAGATCGTTCTTGGCGACGCCGTCGCCATAGGCATACATATTGGCAAGCGCCCAGCGCGAGCCGGTATGGCCCTTTTCCGCCGCATAACGATAGGCCTCGACGGCTTCGTCCTTGTTGCCGTTCTTGTAGGCCTTGAAGCCAAACTTGAACAGGTCGAAGGGGCCGGATTCCTTGGTCACGCCCGCATTGATGTCAAAAGCCAGCACCGGCATTGCGAGCGACGCAAGCAACATGCCCATAAGGAGCGGCTTTAAAACGTTGGCTTCACATTTCAGCATTTCGGCGAACTTCTCTCACTCTTCCCGGCATATAGCCAATACTTGCGGAATACTGCAAAGCCGAACCCCGCCGGGTCGCGATTTTTCGAACACACTGCGTCTTTCCGGCAGCACTTTTCAGCGCACCACCGGTGGTCTTATGCGGCGATTGCCCTAATTTTCCAGTGAGACAGATATAGGCATAATTTCCGGCAACATAACGGCATTCCGTTATCTGCCGGCCAGCGCCAGACAAGAAAGCCGGGCGATATTCCCGCATTACTTGCTTAAACGCTGAATCCAAACCCGTTTTCACTTTCTGCAACTCCGCAGGCCCACATCAAACGCCTGCATGTTCTTCCATTCCCGCGCTCTTAAACATAAGCCAAGCACTCTGTTTGTGGCGGGAAATGGACAGATATGCCCACATTCCAACGCGACCACACGCTTGCAGAAAAGTGTTGCCAAATCGTCACAAAACTTTCGGGCTCAAAATTTTTATCGAGCAGGAATCATAGTCGCGCATGAAAAAAGGCCCGGTTGGTAAACCGGACCTTTATTTTAGCATCAACGAAAGGATGGGATCAGAACTTGACCTTCACACCCGTGGAGATCGCCGCAACGACATCGCTGCCGAAGCTATAGCCAGCCTCATCGCCGCACGTCGCGGTGCCGATGTTGCTGCAGCGTCCGCCGCCGATCGAGGATTCACCTGAGGTCAACAGGCCGACAGCACCAGCAATCTTGAATTCGACGTTCGGAGTAGGCGAATAGACGACCTGGGTACCGATCATCCAGGTATCGGTCTGAGTGCCGATAACCGTCGAGGTGCCGCGATCCCAGGTCAGGCTGACGGCACCGCTCCACTGATCGTTGAACTTGTGGCCGATACCGCCGGTGACCGTCCAGCCGTCACGATAATAAAGATCGAGCGAGGTGAGCGAAGTTACGCCCGCAATACAGGTGGGAACGCCGACCTGGCAGAAAGGCACGACCTGAATCTGGCTCCAGTCCGTCCACTTGACGGAGCCGAAGGCAAGCCAGTTCGGCGCGATACCGGACTGCAGCTTGAATTCGAGGCTATCAGGCATGGAAACCGAGCCATAGACTGGCGTGACTTTACCGCCGTAAGCGACGAGGGCCGGGCTGCCGGCTGCCGGAAGGCTTCTGAGGTCAACCGTCCCGTTCAGGTCGTGATCGACGGAACTGTTGTAGACAAGGCTGGTGCGGAAAGCGATTTCCGGGATTTCGTAGGCGACACCCGCACGCCATCCCCAGCCGTCACCTTCCATATCCAGCTTGCCGACGCCGGAATAAACGGAAGGATAAGCCGGACCGAGCGCTGTCGGGGAAACGACCTGACGGTATTTGTAACCGCTGATCTCCTGATAGAAGCCACCGCCGATGATCGAGAAATCACCTTTGCCGAGATCGAACTTCACCCGGCAGGTCGTCGCGTAATTGTGCGACTTGACCTTGGTTTCCATATTATAGCTCGATCCCTGCCAGATGCCGGGGTTAAGGTCCGCCCCCCATGGCTGTGAGTAATCGAACATGCAGTCACCGAAATCGCCAATTGCGGCCTTCGCGCCAACACGTGTCGACCAGTAGTTTTCGGAATCATCGGCGGTGGTAGACCAGGATGCGGGCAGCGGACCACCGCTCTTAACCGGATTGTCGCGCGCATTCTCCACCTTGCGCTGCGGCGCTACGAAGGTTGCAGAACTGTCGAGAACATAATCGGATGGATCGAACAGCAGGTCGATATTGTAACCGCCACGCTCAAGGCCGCCGGCCAGTGAGGGCGTTACCGCCGCGATGCTGACTGCGAAACATACCGCGCCGCGAAAAATTGCAGTTTTTGCCATCTCTCTCCCCAATCAAGGCAATGTGATCATCAAAAGAGTGAAGTGGTTCGCGGCAAATGACAATCTGCCGCACACTGGCACAGTTCTGCGACACTTCTCCATTTTTTACGTAAGAATTTTATGGGTGTGCCCTTAAATAGTCATTTTAGGTTATTTTTCTAATCACTACGGGCGTATCCGTCATAAAACGAAACAAACGCCTACGGCTGACAGGAATTGTCGCCAAATAACCACAGTGGATAGTTTCCGGGAAAAACGGGCTTATCGGGCCGTTTTTATTGGTTTTTTTCGATCTTCGGCGATCATTTTCACCGCTTCACTCTTGAAATCGCCCTGCCGCACACCCAAAGCGATTCGACGTTGCAGCGCAACATTCCGGAACTGACAAAACATAAAAGCGCCCCGTTGGTACGGAGCGCTTTCGTTATTCTGGTCATAGACGGTTGCGCGGATTAACCGGCTTCACTCACCCGCGTGAGAGCCGTTCTCAGACTTGCCAGCTGAACGTCCAGCTCCGCCTTGCGCTCGCGCTCGGCAGCCACGACTTCCGGATCGGCATTGGCCACGAACTTCTCGTTCGACAGCTTCTTGTCGATGCGTTCCATTTCCGCATCCACCTTGCCGATCGCCTTTTCGAGCCGAGCCTGTTCGGCTGCGAGATCGACAAGATTGCCGAGCGGCAGGCAGACCGTCGCCTCGCCGACGATGATCTGCGCGGAACCCTTCGGCGCAACATCACCGCCACGAATTTCATCCGCCCGCGCTAAGCGCCGGATGGCGGCGGCGTGGCGGTCGAGCCGCGCTTCGGTGGAGGTGTTGGCGCCAACGACGACCAGCGAGGCGGTGGCGCCCGGCGGAACGTTCATCTCGGCGCGCGCGGAGCGGATGCCGGAGACGAGATCGATCAGCCAGTTGATTTCGGCCGCCGCCGCATCGTCGCGGAATTCCGGCTCCGGCCAGTCGGTGAGGCAAAGCAGGTCGTCCCGCTCTTCTCCCTCGCCGGCCGTATGCGCCCACAGCTCTTCGGTCATGAAGGGCATGAAGGGATGCAGGAGCTTGTAGATCTCCTCCAGAACATAGGCCGCGCAGGCCTGGGATTCCCGCTTCGCTTCTTCATCTTCGCCGCTGAAGACGGGCTTCAGCAGTTCCAGATACCAGTCACAGAACTGGTTCCAGACGAAACGATAGAGGATGCCGGAGGCATCGTTGAAGCGGAAATTCTCAAGTGCTGCCGTCACATCGCGCGCCGTATTGGCAAGCTCGGTCAGAATCCAGCGGTTGATGGTCAGTGACGCGGTTTCGGCCAGGAAATGCGGATCGCGCTTCACACCGTTCATCTCGGCAAAACGCGTGGCGTTCCAGAGCTTGGTGCCGAAGTTGCGGTAACCGGCGATACGCGCCGGATCGAGCTTCACGTCGCGCCCCTGCGCCGCCATGATGGCGAGCGTGAAACGCAGCGCATCCGCACCATATTCGTCGATCAGCTCCAGCGGATCGATGACGTTGCCCTTGGACTTCGACATCTTCTGGCCGTTCTTGTCGCGAACCAGCGCATGGATGTAGACCGTGCTGAAGGGTTCGACCGGATTGCCCGCATCGTCCTTCATGAAATGCAGACCCATCTGCATCATCCGCACCACCCAGAACGGGATGATATCGAAGCCGGTGACCAGCACATTGGTCGGATAATAACGCGCCAGTTCCGGCGTCTGCTCGGGCCAGCCGAGTGTCGAGAAAGGCCAGAGCGCCGACGAGAACCATGTATCGAGCACGTCTTCGTCGCGCGTCAGGATTTCGCCTGGCGCAAAGTTCTCAAGCTTCTCTTCAACCCAGGCCTTCCACGGGCCTTCATGGGCGATATAGTGCTGGATGGCCGCCTGGAGCGCCTCTTCCTCGGTCTTTTCAACGAAGACCTGCCCGTCCGGGCCGTACCATGCCGGAATCTGGTGTCCCCACCACAATTGTCGTGAGATGCACCAGGGCTGGATGTTTTCCATCCACTGGAAGTAAGTGTTTTCCCAGTTCTTCGGCACGAAATTGGTGCGGCCTTCGCGCACCGAGGCGATTGCCGGCTGGGCGAGCGTCTTGTTGTCCACCCACCACTGGTCGGTCAGGCGCGGCTCGATCGGCACGCCGCCGCGGTCGCCATGCGGGACCACATGCTTGTGCGGCTCGATCTTGTCGAGCAGACCGGCTTCCTCGAAGATTTCGACGATGATCTTGCGGGCGGTAAAGCGGTCCTGCCCTTCCAGACGATCCCAGGCGCCATGCAGGGCTGCGGGATGGCTGAGGCCCTCGAGGAAATCTTCGTTTTCCTTGATAGAGATCGTGCCATCGATGTTCATGACGTTGATGGCGCGCAGGCCGCAACGCTTGCCGACTTCGAAATCGTTGAAGTCATGCGCAGGCGTGATCTTCACCGCGCCCGTACCGGCCGTCGGATCGGCATAATCATCGGCAACGATCGGGATCTTGCGGCCGACGATCGGCAGGATGACGTGCTTGCCGACGATGCCCTTGTAACGCTCGTCTTCCGGGTTCACCGCAACGCCGGTATCGCCGAGCATGGTTTCGGGCCGCGTCGTGGCGACGACGATGTAATCGCGCGTTTCGAATTCGGTGGGCGTGCCGTCGGCGTCAAACGCGACGGGGTACTCATAGGTCACGCCCTTTTCCAGCGGATAGCGGAAGTGCCAGAGGTTACCCTTGACCTCGATCTGTTCGACTTCCATGTCGGAAATCGCAGTCTGGAGCTTCGGGTCCCAGTTGACGAGGCGCTTGGCTTTGTAGATCAGGTTCTGCTTGTAGAGCGTGACGAAGACTTCGAGGACGGCCTCGGAGAGACCTTCATCCATGGTGAAGCGCTCACGCGACCAGTCGCAGGAGGCGCCGAGACGTTTCAGCTGGTTGAAGATCAGGCCGCCGGATTCGGCCTTCCATTCCCAGACCTTCTCCACGAAGGCCTCGCGGCCCATCTCGCGGCGGCCCGGCAGCTGGTTTTCCATCAGCTTGCGCTCGACGACCATCTGCGTGGCGATGCCGGCATGGTCCATGCCCGGCTGCCAAAGCACGTCCTTGCCGCGCATGCGCTCGAAGCGGACCAGAATATCCTGCAACGTGTTGTTGAGCGCGTGGCCCATATGCAGGGAGCCGGTCACATTCGGCGGCGGGATGACGATGGTGAAGGTTTCAGCACCCGGCTTGGCGTTGGCGCCGGCACGAAAAGCGTTCGCCTCGTCCCAGGCTTTCGCGATCTTCGGTTCGACGGATGCGGAATCGTAGGTCTTTTCGAGCATTTCCTGACCTGAATTTTAGAGTTCTTGTGTGGATTTTTTAAATAAGGATGGATGGGAGAGAGTCAACAGAAACCAACCCGGGTGCCAACCATTGCGTGGACCCACGGATGACTATGCCCCGATAACACCTTCATCTTCAACAAAAAAGCCGCTCCCATGCCGGAGCGGCTCCTGTTTCATCGCATCGGCAGCGATTGTAGCCTGCAGACGGGCCGGCCTTAGCGGCGCGAGCCGCGCGCCACACGTTCGATTTCCTCACGCACGAGGCGCTCTACCAGCGTCGGAAGATTGTCTTCCAGCCAGTCCTGCAGCATCGGGCGCAGCATATCGGCAGCCATATCCTCGATCGAACGCCGTTCGACGCCGTCGAAAACCTCCGCCAGCTCGCTGAAGGACCGGGCGATCTGCGCACCGGCGGCGGCGGAAAGGAGATTGAGCGACAGGCCGTCCGCAATGTGCGCAGTTTCTTTCACGTCTGTCTCACCCGGCGCTTCCGGCTCACGCAGATCGAAGATCGACTTTTCGGCGGCAGGCTCGCGTGTGACGTCGAAACGTTCCGCCGTCACCGGTGTATCGATGGCACCGCGCAGCGAAAGCTGTTCGAAACGGCTTTCGGCGAAAGGTGCATTTTCGATGGCGGCCGCAGCAGCACGATCCTCGGCGGCAAAGGATGCCGGTTGCTCAACCGCGCTTGTGGCAGCCACGGCGGCCATCAGCGGGCGAACATCAGTTGGGCGTTGCGGCGCGGCGCGTTCAGGCGACGGCACGGCCGAAGGTTGCGAAACATTCGATACGGCGGAAGCCGGTGCAGCGGTCTCGGCCGCGCGCTGTTGCGCCTGTGCGGCGAAGGCCTGCGGCCCCATGGCGGCGTTGCGGTCTGCGGCGGCACGCACACGGGCAGCGACATCGGCAAGCGACATGGTCTTTTCGGCCTGGCTTTCCTGCCGTTCAACGACAGGCGCCTCAAAAGCCGGAGAAAAATCCTGCACCGGGCGCGCAGCATAGGCCTGGTTTGCGGCGGGGGGAACGCGGGCCGGCGGGCTCACGGGCTCCGCGGCGAAGGCAGCTTCGCCGGAAGCCTCGTCCTCATCGTCATAGACCGGCGGCAACTGCCCGGAAAACGCACCGGCAGGTCCAGGCTCGTTGCTTTCGATGATCCGGCGTATCGACGCCAGAATCTCTTCCATGGACGGTTCACGCGCGACACTTGGCTGAGCCATATCAATCCCCGGTTTCTACTCTTAAGCACGCTTGCCGCATCCCCTTTGGGATACCGGACATGGCGCTTTGCACCTGTTCAATTTATACATCGCGCCCATGACAACCAAAGCAGATCGCCGTGCCGATGCTCTGAAACAGTTCGGTCAAAACCGTCGGGCGTTTTTGCCGTCCCTGTTGCAGGGTCATGCGGGGCAGAAATACGCACACCCCGAATCACCCCTAGTCTAGGGCAGCATAGTCAGGAACTAAATCACTGATTCGACAAGTTTCGCGGTGATGCACAGCTTTGTGAAAACGGCAGGCGACGACACAATTTTCCGAGACACCGGCCACAAAAAAGCCGGGGTGAAAAATCCACCCCGGCCCTCAAAAAAAACGATCGCGTATGGATCAGAAAACGAACTCGGCCGCCTTGGCAAAACCCGGTACGGGCTTGACCGAGGCATTGAAAAAGCTCGCAGCAGACGTGCTGTTGCCATCACGGCGATAGACCGTGGCCTTGGCGGCATTGCCATATCCGACAACGACGACAAGACGTCCGCCATCGCGCAACTGGTCGGTCAGCGCCGCCGGCACTTCCTCGACCGAACCGTTGATGAAAATCAGGTCATAGGGCGCTTCACCCGCATAACCCTTGGCAAGATCGCCGGTCACGACAGCGACATTGTCATAACCGAGCGAAGCGAGCGTCTCGGTCGCCTGTGCGGCCAGCGCTTCGTCGCTTTCAAGCGAAACCACCGAACCGGCAAGCTGGGACAGGATGGCAGCCGCGTAACCGGAGCCACCACCGACTTCCAGCACCACATCGTCCTTGGAGACGGCAGCCAGCTGCAAAAGCTTGGCCAGCGGCGATGCCTTCATGACATAACGGGCCGGGCGACCGTCAAGCGCCGGACAGATCTGCAGATCCTCATCCGCATAGGCAATCTGCCGCACGCCCGCCGGCACGAATGCCTCGCGCGGCACGCTCAAAAACGCCTTCAGCACGGAATGCGACGTCACGTCGGTCGTGCGCAACTGGCTGTCGACCATATTGGCGCGTGCGGTTTCGAAATCCATCATGTCCTTATCGCCTCAATTTCAAGGATAGGGGCTGGAAACCAGCCCGAAGTCGGAAGATGCAGCCGACCGTTAAAACAATCTCATAATTGCCAGAAGCCGCGCTTTCAAGCGCGCTCATTGGCTGCGCTCCCAAAAAGCACTGGAGGGTGATGCAAATTTCTCGCGATTGCCAGGAAATACGTCGTCAGGAGGCGGGAATATCCGGCATGATCCACCAGAAAAGCTGAACGAGATCGCTCCATAGCCGCGCCATGTCCTCGATCATCTCGATCGTCGTCACATAGGCATAGATCGCCAGAATGGTAACGACACCGAGAAGCAGCCATGGCCACAGCCTTCGCTTCTTGTTGCCCGCGCCGTCCCGCTGATCCTGATCCACGCTCTCCTCCTGCATTCTGGCCGAAAACGGCGCGCGTCCGCATCATCTACGAGCGCAGATATTATATAATGCCGATGGTGAGAGAAATTTGGAGGCCTCGCCCGGAATTGAACCGGGGTACAAGGATTTGCAGGCTTTCACCCGCCCTTGATTTACCATCGCAATTTCCCTGTTTGTCGCAACCATGTTGCAGTCAATCGAGCAAAATGTTCGCGGCTTGTGCTAGTTCTGTCCCATCATCCAGCCGCGGAAACAGGTGCCCGTAGGTGTCCATTGTCATCACGATCGAGGAATGCCCCATGCGCTCCTGCACCATCTTGACCGGCAGACCTAAGCCGCCGTCTTCCTTTCGGTTGATGAGCCAGGAGGCGTAGAAGTGACGCAGCGCGTGGAGGCCAGTATATTTCGCCTCGATGGCATCCCCCTCGCCCACAGTCACGCCAGCTCGAATCATCGCTGGTTTGAGGCCTTTGTTGACGATGTTCGCATGTGACCGAGGTTCACCGTCTGGGTTGGCGAAGACGAGTTCGAACCCCGGCGGCTGCCGGAGCTTATGTTCTTTCAAGGCTGCGATGACGACAGGAGGCACTGGGATCGTTCTGACACCGGCCTCTGACTTCGTCGGGCCGATTTCCTTGAACTGGTCGGCGCGCTGATTGACGTGAATCTCTGCCTTCTTGAAATTCACGTCCTGCCATCGAAGGCCACGGATTTCAGATGACCTCATGCCGGTGAAGATGGCTGTCACAAGCAATGGCCTCCAGTTGCCATCCAGAGCAGCCACTAGCGCCTTCACCTCGGCTCTGGTGGGTATGTCTACCCCAACCACCAGCTTGCCCTTCTGGCGCTTCTCCTGTCGCCGATCTCGACCCTTGCGGCTTGACCGGATGTCCCGCACTGGATTGCGCGTTGCCAGTCCTCGCTCGTTAGCATCAGACAGAATAGAGCCGAGTGAGGTGAGAACCTTTTTCACCATAGCTGACGATCGGCCGTTCTGGCGCATCGTGTCCTCAAAGTCCCTGACGGCCGGCACAGTAAGCCGCGATAGCAGTGTCTGACCGATCAAAGGATTGATGTGGTGCTTCAGGTGGCTTTTGCGCTGATCCATCGAAGAGCGCTCGAGGCCCGCGCTTTCGCCCGAAGCGATCCACAAAGAGCCAGCCTTCTCGACCGTCACGCTAGCGCTATCAGCGACGTGGACGCCCTCCCTGACCTCCACGGAAGCCGTAGCGGCGAACTTGTCCGCCTCCTTCTTGAGCTTGAAAGTCTTTAGTCGGCGCCTACCGGCAGTGTCGAAATAGTCGACTACCCAGGCGCTTTTTGCTTCACCCCTTGGGGTTGTCCATTCTCGTTTGCGAACTGACATTACTTTTCCGCATCTGGTTTTTTGAGAAGGTCGTCTGCTTTCTGGATGTGTTTATCAAGCCGTTCCAGTTCCTGCCTGGCAGCCCCAAGTTTGAGGCGCTCAAGCTTTGCGGCGATCTCATCGATCTCATCCATAAAGCTTAATTCCGCAGAGAAATCGTAAGGCTCTGACGGAAACGCCTCTTCAAGAACAGCTACGATCTCCGCGTTCATGCTTCGATTATTTTTCTCGGCAGAGTCACGAATTCGATCCCTCATCCCGTCGGGCAGCCTGATCATAACCTGTTCCGAACCACGTCCCGCTTTCGCCATTTCATGTCATTCCATTTAATTTCGTATAGCACTGTGCTAAATCCGCTGTTGCGTCAATATTCCCACGGTGCTAGACATAATTACGCTTAGCACGGTGCTAATACGATCAATTGACGGGATTTACAAATGGAGAAATTGAAGCCTGACGCTCTCGACCTGATTTGGGGCGCAGAGGAGATCGGAAAAGTCATCGGTCGATCCACTCGCGCCACTTTTGATATGCTCGACAAAGGCCAGCTTCCTGCAAAGAAGGTTCATGGTCGATGGGTCATCGCCCGCCAGAAGCTAATCGACTTCTTCATGGAGACAGCATGACAGGCGCCGATCACCAGCACAGCGAAATAGTTACCCGTGCGGCGAAGCAGATCAGGAGCTGTTCAACTGGACCGCTGGTTGGCCGATCGGCAACATCTGGAACATGATCCTGCAGAGTGGGATTACGCCGGATACCGATAAATTGCTTGATCTCGCCCGCGCAATTCAAAGTGGGAAGGTGAACTATGCTGTTGCGGGCGGTACAGCTAATGCTTTAACGGCAACGCTTTCCCCGGCTCCGGCATCGCTCACGGTAGGAATGGAGATTTCCGTTCGGATCGCCACTTCTAACACTGGGCCAGCAACGCTCAACATCAATGGTACCGGGGCAGAGCCGATTGTTCGCGGTAATAATCAACCGCTCGTGGGGGGCGAATTAAGTGGCATAGCTCGGTTTATTTGGGACGGCACGTCGTTCCAAATGGCAAGCTTGGGGCCTGGTCAACTGCTAAACCTCCAACGTTTCACGGCGAGTGGCACCTACACCCCGACCCCAGGTACCAACTTGGCATTCGTTAGAGCTATTGGTGGAGGTGGAGCTGGTGGCGGAGGATTTTCAACCAGTGCGTCAAGCTACGCGGTAGGTTCTGGCGGAGCAGCGGGTTCGTACGGAGAAAAGTTCGTTTTAAGCCCAAACACTACGGCTGTTACAATTGGTCTTGGCGGGGTCGGAGCGTCGGGCGCGAGCGGAGGCTCAGGAGGCACCACAAGTTTCGGCGCTCTTCTATCCTGCCCGGGTGGCGGGGGAGGTCCTACAGCTACCATTGCTTCAAACTCTAGCATCGTTTCCGCCCAAGGCGCACCGGGCGCAGTGCCGACGGGCGCCGACAAGGGATGGGCCGGCCAACCGGGACAATGCGGTTTCATCTTCGCAAACTTCGGCCCGGTGTCTGGGCAAGGCGCTATGTCACAGTTTGGCGCGGGCGGCACAAATACTGCTGGAGGCATTGGCGGCGCAGGATCGGGCCACGGTTCTGGATCGGGCGGCAATGCTAATGGCGTAAGTCAAGGCAACACGACCGGCAGTACCGCTCGCTCAGGATATCTCGAAGTATGGGAGTACAGCTAATGGAAATGGCGAAAGTTGTCGACGGTGTAGTGACTGAGGTTTTCAGGCCGTTAGAAGGATTCGAGTTAATCGAATGCTTCCACCCTGACATCCTCGCGCAAGCCATCCAATGCCCTGCCAACGTTGATATTGGTTGGCTTTACGATGGGGAGGCATTTACCGCTGCAGTCGAGCCTCTCGAAGATCTGGATGTAATCAAGAAATTCAAGATCGTTGAACTGACTGCAGAATGCGCCACTGCGATCACAAGTGGGTAAAAGGGAGCATGTTTTTCTTTCTGGAGACGATGCTTATGCTCTAAGATGTGCATATCTCCACGAGGGAGGCAGCGACATAACTTACCAGAAAGCAAGGAAAGCGCTGCACGACTTCTTGTTTGTAGAGCCGCCTGGGCAAGGATCGGTTCATTGCAATCAGAGCAACTCCAGCCTGCAGTTGCAGGTGGACAAATTTTGCGCTGACATCTGTGATGGCGCGCAGACGTGGTTGGAAGACCACAAAGAAAATCCGGATATAAAAGATCGATTGTCGCTTCTCCTTACCGTTCATAAGATCGGGAACGGCTTTTCATTTTAAATATCTTGCGCTCTTGTGCGGTGATGATCATGTGACGCGCGACGCTAGCGATAATCACCCTTATCGCGAGCAAAGCGTCAACAAATGTCAACATATGGGCTCAGCCGATTGGCAGCAAATGGCAGCACTTTAGTGGACAAACATGGACGTTTTGACGCCGGTAAAAAAGGTAACCGCCAGTTACCTTAAGCGGAATAAGGCAGGTGAAACAGACAGTTAAATCTTGGTCAACGTCTCGACCGCCTCGCCTGGGGTGGCGATGACAACATGCTGGAACTCCTCGCTAGACTTGAAGCGTCGGGCAAAGTTCGCATCGGAAGTAACGAAGACGTCTCGACCGTAGTTGATATGACCCCACATTGCTTGTGCGTCCAGAAACTTGTTCCGCCATTTCACACCGGCTGGCGTGTCAGTATCTTCGGGGCTCTGGCCGAGATCGGCGGCGTGCTTCGCCCAGCTCGCCAGCGTGCTAGGAAACAGGGTTTCAAAAATCCTCGTCTGGAGCCCAAGCTGTGCTTCAGTGGGGTAGATGGCATGGTCAAAGAACGTCATGCCAAAGGTGGCGATCGGCTTGAGCAGTCCGACATGCTCTAGACCAAGTTTTGCCATTCGCTTCTTGAAGTCCTCGATGCTTCCCAAATAGGTGCCGGTCATCTGCTTCTCAGCAGCGCTGGATGCGACCATGGCAACGTCAATGCGGCCTTCCTTTCCTGCCTCGATGATCGCTATGACCGACTTTCTCTCCGCCCGCGTCTCATCATCCAGTGCGACGATGCAATTCGTGTCTAGGGTGAAAGCCTTCATAGGAATCCGTCTCCCGCATGATCCTTGAACCGATCGGCTCTGCGCACATAGGTTTCCACGGTGCGCGGGTCGCGGTGCCTCGTCACTTCCATGATGCGAGATATGCTCGCCCGGTTCTCTGCGGCCGAGGTCACAAAGCCAGCACGGAGGGAATGACCGGATAGGCTCGCCACATCGAGCCCGGCGGCGTCGGCATACTTCTTGACGATCAACGCCACAGCTTGATTCGTCAGCGTCTCAGCCGTCAGGCGGTCACCACGATTGAAGCGTCGGAAGATAGGGCCGGAGGTTATCCCGGACGCCTGAAGCCATTCCTTGAGCCTGTCAGCGGGTTTCAGGGCCTTGCCGTTCAGGATGGCAACCGATTGGCCTTTCGCCTCCTGGTCGGTCTTTGACTTGGGCAGGAACACGTCCACCCCTTCCTCACTGAAGGTCAGATCCTCGACGGTGATTGCCACAAGCTCCGATCGACGGAAGGCGCCAGCGAAGCCGAGCAACAGCAATGCCCTGTCACGCTTTCCCTGAAGGCTGTCAGCGTTGATACGGGCAAGCATGGCATGGATGACATCAACCGTCGCTGGAGCCTTCTGGCGGGCTGCTGTGCCGACTGTGCGACGTATGCCCTTCAGGATGGCAGCCACGCCAGCGTTATCGGTAGGGTTCTCCATACCAGCCCCACGATGGAAGAAGCGAACAGCAGCCAGCTTGCGTGCAATTGTCGGCACCTTCTTGCCAGCATCGGCCAGCGACGAAGCATAGTTCGCCACGGTCGCAGGATTCGCCGGCAGATGCGATCGGCCTCGATCAGTACACCAGTCCTGAAAATCCTGCCAATCGCTTCTGTAGGCCCGCATGGTGTTGCTGGACAGCGCAGCGCGGCCATAATCGAGCGCGGCGTCGGAAAGCTCTGTCGCAGCGTCTAAGCTCGGCTGCGTGGATACTAACGTCAATGCGTTCATGTCTCGGCAACTTTCTCTATTGTCTGGATCAAGTTCTCTAGAAGGGTCGTGACGTCCACTGTGGCCGCGCCCAACCGGGCCTCAAACTCGGTGACAGCAATCCCATTTAGAATTTCGTTTAGCGCGTTACTCAAAATCAGCAGTTCGTTCGTTGTCAAATTGACAGTCGCTCCGTCACGCCGCACTTCAATATTGCGCATGCAATACCCCCCAATGGTAGTGATAAGCGGTTTTCTCGTTAGCGCCGCCGAAATCCGGTTTGGTTCAAATACAAGAACGGACCAAAGACTTTTGGCATTTGCTCCCTGAAGCTTTTAACCTTGGAGACAGCCTTGCGATTTCTATCTTGTAAAACCTTCAGCTGATCTTTTCCTTCGTCGTTCATGTGGAGCTCGGGCGGGATCTTAGTCCATATCCGCATTGCCTCCTCGAACTCTCTCACCTCCTTGTAGACATCGTTCCCAAAGAGGAACCTGCTTTTCACGAATACCTCCGGATCGGAGAATGTAGATTGTGTCGGAGCGTTGTTCTTGAGGAAATCGGAAGCCTTGGTCTCAAGCGCTGTATAAATGGCGATGCGTCTATCGAATAAATCCACAAGCAGCTTTTCGTGAGCGGTGCGCCATTGCCGTCGGGAAACAGTGTACACCATGATCCCGACGAACAGCGTGGCGGTCGCCGCAAAGGCCGGCCCCAGTGCCTGCAGATAAGGTAGCCATTCAGGGGGTACTCTCATTTGCTCATCCTCACGCCTGGCCCGCCTTCTGCATGTTCCCCTTCACTGAGAAAGGTGATCCCAGCCTCTTCGATGATCTTGATCACGGCAGCGACGTTACCAGCCGAACTTCTCTCAGGGCCGATCTTATCGTCTTCCATCCGTCTGATGGTTGTGAGCGATAGTCCAGACTTCTCGACAAGCTCTGACTGCGACCAGTTTAGTAGGGCTCGCGCGGCCCGGATTTGATTTGCTTTCAACATTCGTTCCTCTTGCACACCCCTGATATAAACAAAATTTGCTTACGAGTAAACATTTACTGTTGACCATGGTTAATCGTTATGGTTTACGTATAGACAGAAAATGTTCATAAACAAAGGGAAATACATCATGCCGAACACGATTCCGGCCACTGGCGAAGCTATGTCTGAAACCAAAAAAGCCACTGACAAGGAGGTGGCCTGCGCGATGCGCAGTCTGGAGACCGCCGTCCGCGAGTTGATGCACATGGCCGAGATTGCCGCCGATTCCTTTGACACGACATTCGGCCCAAGCTCTCGCATGGGATCTTCTGGCAGCAACGACGTGACCTACCGGATCACGAAGCACGAAGATGATCAAATGTCATTCCTCATCAACGACGTCGCCGTTCGCTGCTCCAGATTGAACAAAGCCTTTCACGCGGCCTGGAACGGGGAGGAATCGGCATGAGCGCCACCATCAACGCGAAGCACAAAATTCTCGAAATTGCCGACATGATCAACACCGCCAAGAACCTCAATCGCGCGCTCTTCATGGCCTGCGGTGATGTGAAAGACAGATATGCAGTCAATGCCCTTCAGGCTTTGTCCGACGAGATTGACGAGCGCATTGAGATAATCAGGGACCGTGTGGAAGAACTTGGGGAGGTCGAGGCATGAGCAAGTTCATAATCGAAAAGAGCGACTGCTTGGACAGCGCAGCCCGCAATCTGAACGACCTTTTGGATGCCATTTGCCAAATTCAGTTCGAGTGCGGCCCTGATCAGACCGACCGTCGCGTCGACAGTCTTCTGTGGATCGCTCGTGACATGGCAGAGGGTATCGTCGCCAGAATTGGGGGGAGCAAATGACGCGCGCCCCTATCGAAATCACCCGCGCTCGTCTGGAAGCCAAGATCGAGGAACTTGTCGCTCTCCTTGATCTTCTCGACGGTGACGAGAACCTGGAGCCTTATCTGGCAGACAGCGCCCCGGAGGCCGACGACCGGGAGGATGACGATGAGCGAGAGCCCGAAGAAACCGACCAGAACGGCGACGAGGAAGATTGCTGCCATACCGAGGACGAGTGGCAGCCGTTTAGCGGCGATCTGCAATTCGATGGATCGGGAAACCGCATCGCCCGCCAGATCGTAAAAACACGGCAGAGGCAGTGAGCAAAAAGAAACCCGCCGGAGCGGGTCACTTAGAAGGTTCTTTGTAGGGTGCCGGAATATCTCCTCCGTTGCCTAGCATTTTAGGCTCTCCGAGGGCTCGAATGATCAAGTTGAGTTTCCCATCCAAGTCCTTGCTGCTCGATGCCAACGCGTCAATCTGCGGCTGAACCTGCTGGGCTGCACCTTGGACGGCTCTTTCGGCGACCTGTTGAGCATCCATACCTAGGCCAAACCACTGTGCGCCATATGCCATGATCGCGATCACAACCGCGACGACACCGATGCCAGTTCCGATTACGGTTGATCGCATCCCGGATGTTGACCTCTCAACGTGCTCCATACGCTGATTGATTAGCCTCAGCTCTCCGAGGAGTTCTGCAAACTTCGTGTCGGTCCTTGCTTCGGCAGCAGCGATTTTGGCGTCTACGGTTTCCATACTCTCGGATATGCCCTTCGAAACGCTGGGTTTCAACGCCTGTTCTAAAAGTTGATCAGCGTCCAATGAGCGTAGCCGATCTATGATTTCGAATCTAGATTCTTTCATGAATCCGCCCTCAGGTCGGAAGGCTTGGCCGATTCTAGAATATCGCCTATGTGGCTGCGGTAATTCCGTATCGCTTCAAGCAAATCATCTGCCTGTTGCTTCGGATTTGCTCCAACTTTGTTCATCTCTGTCATCAAGATTAGCAATCTCGTAAAGATCGTCTCTACGGTAAGCATCGCCGCCATGCACTTCGCCAACTGTTCTTGCGTGACAGGTCTTTCGTCCCCTTTAAATAGTTCGGTAATTTTCTTCGCCAGGACTTCCGGCGAGCCTGCGTCATCTTCAGTACTCACTGCTTCTTCACCTCGTCCCGTTTCACACAATCTTCCTTGCGTGTCGTAAATTCCGCAACCTGTCATAATGCAAGCGTTAGTCAAGTCGAGCGGGATTCCTCGAACTCTGGGGAAACCTACCGGGGATATCTTGGAAAAGAGATAGAGCGTCATATCCGTGTCGTTGGGCGAGCATGTGCTTGGCGTTTGATAGGAGGACAGTCATGTACTTGCCAGGTATCAGTGAACGCGCAACCCGGTCGATGCGCGCAAGAGCACGATTAAATGAAGCCGGCATCACGATGAAGGGGTACCGACTTTGGACCATTGAAGAAGAAGAGGTGCTTCGAGCGCACTATCCAGATTTTCAGCGAATCCAATTGGAGTTGCCGAATAGGACGCGAAAAAGCCTATGGATCCGTTGTCAAAAACTTGGATTGAAAAAAGCTCGTCACCGCTGGCTTTCATCTGAGATAAGCAAGCTGAAGAGACTATATCGAACGGAGCCCGCCTCCGTCCTCCGAGCCACGTTTCCAGGCCTCACGCGAGCCGCGATAACCAGCCGAGCGAACTATTATGGCATCACCCGGAACTCTCGTCCGCACAAGAGAACTGGCAAGGCTGCAATGGACGCCATTTTGAGCCGAATTGAAGAAATTCGTTGGACCTTGCGTGATCTTGATGAGGCGGCTGGTACGGGCGATTACTTTCAGAGCCACAGGTGGCGCCAATGTAGACTCAATTTCCAAAAGATCGAGAGCGCAGTGACTGCGCTAGACGGAGAGCTGAAGGTATTTTGGAAGCCTCACGGCTGAGTTCGTAAATTTAGTCATGTTGCAAATCATGTCGCACGGATTCGCCGTGGTCACAGGGAATCGTTTGGGAATCAAGGAGACCAGAGCGCAACTTCATGGCACGTGAAACTTCACAATCAAGTTAAAGTTTCTAGATTAACCATTTGTTTTTACTGGTGAAATTTTTGGAGGCCTCGCCCGGAATTGAACCGGGGTACAAGGATTTGCAGTCCTCTGCGTCACCACTCCGCCACGAGGCCTCACACGCTCTTTAATTCAAGCGATGGCGGGCATTTAGAACGAATCCATTTTGGGCGCAAGAGGCTTCGTTCTGAATGTGATGTTTTTTCGAACCGTAACGGCGTAACGGATGAGCCTGTCCCCTAAGCGCTTAAGATTACGTCGTTTTTTGTATCTTCCTCATATTTCAGAAGAAAAAATGCCCGCACAGCGCGCGTTTGCGGCAATGCGGGCATGACGTATTCCCTTGGGGTTATCGATCAAATCCGCCCGATCAGCACCAGGATCAAGACGATGACCAGAACCAGTCCGAGGCCGCCCGACGGGCCATAACCGTAATTATGATACCCCCAGCTCGGCAGCGCGCCGATCAGGAACAGGATGAGCAGGATGACGAGGATGGTGCCGAGCATGTGTAACCCTCCACTGTTGGCATGTGTCTGTGTGCTTCAATGATGCAGCCTGAGAAAAGTTCCCTTGCACTCCCCTCGCCGCTTCCTCTCCTGCGCAATGCATTCCAGCCGTTTCAAAGGGTTAAGCCATCATCGCACATGGTATGGCGGATCGAACTCCCGCCGCCGGCTGCGTGGGATAGTTTGCCGGATAAGAATATTCGGTGTCGGGTATAGTGGTCTTCGCGGATTTCGGTGCAGACACCCGGCTGCCAGCAGACTGGGCCATGGCAGCGAATTATTCGAGGTGATTTCTCGGCCTATGTCGATTGGCCGTTGTCCGTCATAGTAAAAAAAGTCCCCCGTACCCTGAAACCGGCGGGAGACGGAGAGATCTGGCATTACTGGCAGTGCGCCGGATCTCTCCCGCCCCTCCCAAATCCTCTGGCACCTCCTAAATCCTCTGGCCCCTCCTAAATCCTCTGGGCAGTCACACGGATATTTTACCGGTGGTGCCATGCGCTCCCCTTGCCTTGCCGGTTTCACTCCGGCTAGACCCCGGACCGGGAGGAAGAAACGAGAATCATATGTCCGGTTTTGCGAACCTCATCCCGCTTTTCATCTTCGGCCTCCTGGTCTACGCTTTCTTCCGCTGGGTCGCGCGCGACATTCAGAATCCGAAAGGCAAATAGCCGGGACGCATTATGCCCGATATTCTTGCCCGCCGGGAACCGCAGCGCCTCCATATCGTTTTTATAGACGCACTTCGGAGGACAGGATGAAAACGCTCCTATCATCGGCCGCTATCACGCTTTCACTGGCACTTTCTGGATGCACGACCGCCGGGCCGGGTACCTATTCCGGACCTGCGCCCTATGTCGAACCCATCCCCGGCAGTATCATCTACAGGGGCCAGCCGCGCACCAAGCTGACGAAATCGCCGATCGGCAGCACCTTCACCCATGATTTCCGCATCGATGGGAGCACCAGAGCGGTAGAGACCTATCGCATTGCGCCTGACCGTTCGCTGGAACTCATCGACCGCCGCATCATTCGCGAATGGCTGTTCGGGCGCGACGACTGACCGCACCGCAACGGCGAGAAACGGGCCGGGAGCGGGATTGCGCATCCTGGCCGCTTCGTTTAGAGCCGGGCGCAGCAACTAATATGGATAGGCGATGAACACGCGCTGGCAAAAACCCGTCCTGATCGCGTTTGAAACGCCCGGCGACTACACAAGCATCGAGACCACGCAGGCGGCATCCTGGGCCTTGATCGAGGATTGGCCGATAGAAGACGGCGATGCGCTGGACAAGGCGCTGCTGGTCTGCGCAGCCGTCGATGCCGGCAAAAAAAAGCCGGAGGATGCGCGCAAGGCCTTCATCGCCGCCGCAATCGAGGCCGGTCTCGACATCAAGGCCTGACGGCATCGGGCCATTTGGCCGGGAAGTGCGCCATGCGGCGCGAAAACGTCAAGACAAAGGGTTCGAAGGGTAAAAACAGATGGAAGCTTCCGCAAACATGAAAAAAGCCCTGTTCATTTTCCTCCTCTCCTGCCTCGCAATCGGCCTTCTCGGCCACCTCGTGGTCGCCTTCGTCGTCACAGGCTGAAGCACCGATATCCCCTCGGGTCGGCGACTGAGAGGCACGCGCTAAAATTTCCTGAATTTTACGTTTCTGTTATGGAACCGCGATAGGCTCTGTCCGTTCTCTTTTCGCTCACCATAAGGAGGATTGGAATGCGTGACGGATTGAACGGTTTTCTCGAAATTTCGATGCTCGGCTTCGTGATCGCAAGCTGCTTTTTCATGGTCAACCCGCCGATCTGACCAGCCTTAAAAATCCATAAGTTCCACAGGCCCGGCGTCTCAAATGCCGGCGCAAAGAAAATGCGGCCTTCTGGGCCGCATTTCTTTTTCAATCAAACCTGGCTCAAGCGGAAAGCTTGGCGGCCAGCTTGGCGACATGTGCGCCCTGATAACGAGCGGCGTCCAGCTCGATTGCGGAAGGCTGACGCGAGCCGTCGCCATCGGTGATGGTGGAAGCGCCATAGGGCGAACCGCCCTTGATTTCATCGACACCCATCTGGCCCTGGAAGGCATAGGGCAGACCAACAACGGCCATGCCATGGTGCAGAAAGGTGGGAATGAAACCGAGAATGGTCGATTCCTGACCGCCGTGCTGCGTGGCGGACGAGGTAAAGGCCGAGCCGACCTTGCCCACCAGCTTGCCGCTGAACCACAGGCCGCCGGTCTGGTCCCAGAAATTGCGCATCTGCGAGGCGACCGTGCCGAAACGCGTGCCGGCGCCGACGATGATGGCATCGTATTCGGCCAGTTCGTCCACCGTCGCCACCGGTGCCGGCTGATCCATCTTGAAGTGCGAGGACTTGGCGACCTCTTCCGGGACCAGTTCGGGAACGCGCTTGACCACGGCTTCCGCGCCGGTGGACTTCACGCCTTCGGCAACCGCATAGGCCATTGTCTCGATATGGCCGTAAGAGGAGTAATAAAGTACCAGAACCTTCGTCATTCTCTTCGTTTCCTTTGCTGGAACTGTTTCCGGCGTACCGGCCAGAAGCTTCTTCAAAAACTCGATGATCATCGGTGTTGACCCGTCAACTCAATTTGAAGGCAACGTATCTGACAGACCCCGATACCGCCAGCGGGGATTGGCATACGCACTGTTCACCATGAGTGAACGGAAAACCGGAGCGTCAACCATTTACAAAAAGACATTTTGCCAAAACCGCTTTGCATTCCCCGGGCGCAGGGCTAACGTCTGACAAAACAGATGACGAGTGCACCCATGTCCAATCCCTCCTCCACCTCCTCCGTCGTGACTGCTGCCATGCTCGCCATCGGCGACGAACTGCTGTCCGGCCGCACCAAGGACAAGAATATCGGCCACCTCGCGGATGTGCTCACCATGTCCGGCATTGACCTCAAGGAAGTCCGCATCGTCGCCGACGAGGAGGAATCGATTGTCGAGGCGCTGAACGCGCTGCGCAGCCGTTATGATTATGTCTTTACCTCGGGCGGCATCGGCCCGACCCATGACGACATCACCGCGGACGCGATCTCTGCGGCATTCGGCCTGCCCTGCGAACACGATGCCGAGGCGCTGCGCCTCCTAGGCGACATGTATCGCGTCCGTGAGATGGAATTCACCGAGGCTCGCAAGCGCATGGCGCGTATGCCGAAAGGTGCTGCTCATATCGCCAACCCCGTTTCCGTCGCTCCCGGCTTCGTCATCGGCAATGTCTATGTCATGGCGGGCGTGCCGCAGGTTTTTCAGGCCATGCTCGACAATGTCATGCCGACCCTGCGCACCGGCGCAAAGGTCATGTCGCAGGCGGTGCGTTCGCCCTACGGCGAAGGCGATATCGGCACACCGCTGACCGCCATCCAGAAGGCGCATCCCGAAACCAGCATCGGCTCCTATCCGAAATATGACGGGCAGCGCTTTTCAACCGAGATCGTCGTGCGCGCCCGCGACGCCGGCCTGCTGAAGGCGGCAACCGAGGCGGTCGCGGCGATGATTGAAGCGATAGGCCAGGAGAAGCAGCTGGCCGCAAGCAAGGGCGATGCAACCGCCTGAGAGGCGCGGAGTTGACCAAAATCAAGGTGGCCATCGGCAAAGACGGCCATTCTCCCCACAGAAACTAGATGTCACCGAGGAGAGAGAAATGGGTTACAAAACGATACTGGCAGTGGTCGACAATGTTTCGAACACGCAGAAGCTCGGCGAATTCGTGGTGAGCCTTGCCGATCAGTTTTCCTCGCATGTGATCGGCCTGCATATGGAAACGCTTGCCGCCGTGCCGCTTGTCGCGCCGATGGAAATTCCCGATCCCGCCACCGTGCAGGCGCTGCAGGACGTGGCGCACAAGGAAACCACCGATGTCGGCACGCTCTTCGAGCGCACGCTGTCGGCCAACGGCATCTCGCATGAATGGCGCAGCTTCGTTACGTCGGTCGGTTACGCTTCCGCCTCCGCCATCGACAGCGCCCGCTGCGCCGATCTCGTCGTCGCGCGCCAGAGCAGCTCATCGGCATTGTCCGACAGTCGCTCGGATATTGACGGCTTTCTTTATGAAAGCGGCCGCCCCGTTCTCCTCGTGCCGCATGTGTTGACCGTCGCCAAACCGATCAAGCGCGTCCTGATCGCCTGGAACGGCTCCCGCGAGGCGACCCGCGCCACCTTCGACGCCCTGCCCTTCCTGAAAGCGGCCGACAGCGTCGAGATTTTCTCCGTCGACCAGTCCGAAAGCGAAACGCAGTCTGCGGGCCTTGCCGGTGCGGAACTCGCCGCCACGCTTGCCCGCCACGGCGTGAATGTCACGGTCACCTCACAGGAAAAGATCGCCGGGCTTTCGCCGCAGGCCGCCATCGAGAACCGCCTGTCCGACAACAGCATCGACCTTCTGGTCATGGGCGCTTATGGCCATTCCCGCTGGTGGGAACTGCTGTTCGGCGGCGTGACGCGCACGCTGCTCGATTCCATGACGGCTATGACGTTGCTGTCGCGTTAAAAATGGATCGAGCGCGGATAACCCCTCGACATCCGACATGAAGCGGGCGATTGCCGCTTGTTTCTTCTCCCCGCCGGGGAGAAGTCCGCGGCAGCGGGATGAGGGGGCAAGCTCTCCGCATATCTCTGCCGTTGCCCCTCATCCGACCCTTCGGGCCACCTTCTCCCCGGCGGGGAGAAGAAACAAGCGGCAATCTCTCCCCCTGCCCTTACGCGGAACGCTTGCCTTTTTGCCGTTCTTGCGGCTATTAGCCAAAGCCATCGACAATTTTGACCAGATGGTAGACGACATGTCCCTTCCCGATAAAGCCTTTCCCGTCTCCTGGGACCAGTTCCACCGTGATGCCCGTGCGCTTGCCTGGCGTCTTGCCGGTCTCGACAAAGAGTTCCGGGCGATCGTCTGTATTACCCGCGGCGGCCTCGTTCCGGCGGCGATCATTTCCCGCGAACTGAACATCCGCATGATCGACACGGTCTGCATCGCCACGCGTCATGACTATGTCAACCAGGGCGACACGGTTCTTTTGAAGGGCGTGGCCCCGGAACTGATGACCGATGCCGGCGAAGGCGTGCTTGTCGTCGACGACCTGACCGATACCGGCAAAACGGCGCTGGAAGTGCGCGAAATGTTGCCGAAGGCGCATTTCGCCTGTGTTTACGCCAAGCCGAAGGGCGTGCCGACCATTGACACTTTTGTCACCGAGGTCAGCCAGGACACCTGGATTTATTTTCCCTGGGACATGGGCTTCACCTATCAGGAGCCGATCGCCAAGGGATCGCGCGGCTGATTGCCAGTCTCCACTGATATCCGCTCTTAAAAGCCGCCCCACCGAGGGCGGTTTTTTGTGGAGAAACGTCTTTTTTGAAAGCTGCGGAAAACACGGAAAAACCGCAGTGTCGCCATTATGCCTCACCCCGGAAATGCAGGGTTTTGCCTTCCCGTTGCGGAAACCAGCCTCGCGCAAGCTTCAAATTTTCCCGCCAAGTCACTGATTTTTCTAATTGCTTTTCCTATCCCCGTTTTCCACAGGCACTCCACACAATATCTTGTGGTTAAAAATGCGTTTCAATCTATGTCTTGACGAATCTATGTCACGAGAGGAAAGTGACACTTATGTTGCGGCGGCAACGGACCGGAAAGTAACGAGGCCGGTTCTTCTCCATATTCAGCGCGCAGATCCAGAGCGGCGTCCCGACCATGAGGGGGCGGTTCGCCGGTTGCTTCTCTGCGCCTATGGAGCCGCCGGAAACATAAAGCGGGGACTGGCGGCAAGAATGTGTTAACACTATATATAGTAGGCTTGCAGCCATCTTAAACACGAGATACAGGGATCGCATCCAAGGATGAACATCCCTTACAGATCGGCAACAACCGGCTGCGCGCACAGTTCGCACGGCTGGAACGGATTTTTGCGCCCTTTGCCGGGCGCCCAATAGACGAGGACACGAAACCATGCGCATCGAACGCCGCTTCACGAAGCCCGGCCAATCGTCTTATGCGGAAATCGAATTCCGCAAGGCCGTCAGTGAAATCAAGAACCCGGATGGTTCCATCGTGTTCCGTCTGGCGGATATCGACGTTCCCGCGCAGTTCAGCCAGGTTGCGACCGACGTTCTGGCGCAGAAATATTTCCGCAAGGCCGGTGTGCCGAAGGTTCTGAAGAAGGTCGAGGAAAACGACGTTCCTTCCTTCCTGTGGCGTTCGGTTGCCGATGAAAAGGCCTTGAAGGACCTGCCCGAAGCCGAGCGTTACGGCTCCGAGACCGATGCGCGTCAGGTTTTCGACCGTCTGGCCGGCACCTGGGCCTATTGGGGCTGGAAGGGCAAATATTTCTCAACCGAAGAAGATGCGTCCGCCTTCAAGGATGAGCTTGCCTATATGCTGGCGACCCAGCGCGTTGCGCCGAACAGCCCGCAATGGTTCAACACCGGCCTGCACTGGGCCTATGGCATCGATGGCCCCGGCCAGGGGCACTTCTATGTCGACCCCTTCACGGGCAAGCTGACCAAGTCCAAATCCGCTTACGAACATCCGCAGCCGCATGCCTGCTTCATCCAGTCCGTCGAAGACGATCTGGTCAATGAAGGCGGCATCATGGATCTGTGGGTGCGTGAAGCGCGCCTGTTCAAATACGGTTCCGGCACCGGCTCCAATTTCTCCTATCTGCGCGGCGAAGGCGAAAAACTTTCCGGCGGCGGCAAGTCCTCGGGCCTGATGAGCTTCCTCAAGATCGGCGACCGTGCAGCCGGCGCAATCAAGTCCGGCGGCACGACCCGCCGTGCGGCGAAGATGGTCGTCGTTGACGCCGATCATCCCGATATCGAAGCCTATATCGACTGGAAGGTGAACGAAGAGCAGAAGGTTGCCGCTCTCGTGACCGGTTCCAAGATCGTTGCCAAGCACCTCAAGGCCATCATGAAGGCCTGCGTCAATTGCGAGGCCGACAATGGTGATTGCTTCGACCCGGCCAAGAACCCTGCCCTGAAGCGCGAAATCCGCGCTGCCAAGAAGGACATGGTGCCGGAAAACTACGTCAAGCGCGTCATCCAGTTCGCCGAACAGGGTTACAAGGACATCCAGTTCAAGACCTACGACACGGATTGGGATTCCGAAGCCTATCTCACGGTGTCAGGCCAGAACTCGAACAACTCCGTATCGCTGAAGGATGACTTCCTGCGCGCTGTCGAAAATGACGGCGACTGGAACCTCACCGCCCGCAAGGACGGCAAGGTCATGAAAACGCTGAAGGCCCGCGATCTCTGGGAAAAGATTTCCCACGCCGCCTGGGCATCGGCCGATCCGGGCCTGCACTTCAACACCACCATGAACGACTGGCACACCTCGCCGGCCGAAGGCCCGATCCGCGCTTCCAACCCGTGCTCGGAATATATGTTCCTTGATGACACGGCCTGCAACCTTGCCTCGCTGAACCTGCTGCAGTTCAAGGATGCCAAGACGAAGCGCATCGATATCGCCGATTACGAACATGCCGTGCGCCTGTGGACCGTCGTTCTCGAAGTCTCGGTCATGATGGCGCAGTTCCCGTCCCGCCAGATTGCCGAACGTTCCTACGAATACCGCACGCTCGGCCTCGGTTACGCCAATATCGGCGGCCTGCTGATGTCCTCGGGCATTCCCTATGACAGCGACGAAGGCCGCGCCATTGCAGGTGCGCTGACCGCCATCATGACCGGCGTTTCCTATGCCACCTCGGCTGAAATGGCCGGCGAGCTTGGCCCCTTCCCGAGCTTTGCGCCGAACCGCGACAACATGCTGCGCGTCATCCGCAACCACCGCCGCGCCGCCCATGGCCAATCGGAAGGTTACGAGGGCCTGTCGGTGAACCCGGTTGCCCTCATCCATGCCGATTGCACGGATCAGGACCTTGTCGCCCACGCCACGGCCGCCTGGGACAAGGCGCTGGAACTTGGCGAAAAGCACGGTTACCGCAACGCCCAGACGACCGTCATCGCGCCGACAGGCACGATCGGCCTCGTGATGGACTGCGACACGACCGGCATCGAGCCCGATTTCGCGCTGGTGAAGTTCAAGAAGCTCGCCGGCGGCGGTTACTTCAAGATCATCAACCGCGCTGTGCCGGAATCCCTGCGTTCGCTCGGTTATTCCGAAAGCCAGATCGCCGAGATCGAGGCCTATGCCGTCGGCCATGGCAATCTCAACCAGGCGCCGGCCATCAATCCCTCGACGCTGAAGGCCAAGGGCTTCACCGATGAGAAGATCGAAGCCGTCAATGCTGCACTGAAAAGCGCCTTCGACATCAAGTTCGTCTTCAACCAGTGGACGCTCGGCGCTGACTTCCTCAAGGGCACGCTGAAGGTTTCCGACGAGCAGCTCTCCGACATGAGCTTCAACCTGCTCGACCATCTCGGTTTTGCGAAGAAGGACATCGAAGCGGCAAACGTTCACGTCTGCGGCGCGATGACGCTGGAAGGCGCGCCGTTCCTGAAGAACGAGCACCTAGCGGTCTTCGACTGCGCCAACCCCTGCGGCAAGATCGGCAAGCGTTACCTCTCGGTCGAATCGCACATCCGCATGATGGCGGCGGCACAGCCGTTCATCTCCGGCGCGATCTCCAAGACGATCAACATGCCGAATGATGCGACGGTGGAAGATTGCGGCGCCGCCTACATGCTCTCCTGGAAGCTGGCGCTGAAGGCCAACGCCCTTTACCGCGACGGTTCCAAGCTTTCCCAGCCGCTCAACGCTTCGCTGGTGGAAGATGAGGACGACGAAGACTTCGTTGAAGAACTGATCCAGCAGCCGCTGGCCCAGCAGGCCGTGACGATCACCGAAAAGATTGTCGAACGCGTCATCGAACGTGTATCCCGCGAGCGTGAAAAGCTGCCGAACCGCCGTCAGGGTTACACCCAGAAAGCAACGGTCGGCGGTCACAAGGTCTATCTGCGCACCGGCGAATTCGGTGATGGCCGCATCGGCGAAATCTTCATCGACATGCACAAGGAAGGCGCTGCCTTCCGGGCGATGATGAACAACTTCGCCATCGCCATTTCGCTCGGCCTGCAATATGGCGTGCCGCTGGAAGAATATGTGGAGGCCTTCACCTTCACCAAGTTCGAACCGGCCGGCATGGTGCAGGGCAACGACGCAATCAAGAACGCAACCTCGATCCTCGACTACGTGTTCCGCGAACTCGCCGTCTCCTATCTCGGCCGCCACGATCTCGCCCATGTCGATACGTCCGACTTCTCCAATACGGCGCTCGGCAAGGGTATTCAGGAAGGCAAGACCAACCTGCTCTCCACCGGCTGGACACGCGGTTACAAGCCGACGCTGGTTTCCAGCAACGAAGGTGATCGCTCCGCCGCCGAACCCAAGGGCTCGGCAACGGCAGCCCCTGCCCGCGGCTCCGCCAACGTCACCTCCTTTGCCGGCTCCGCCGCCCGCAAGCTGGAACCGACGGTTGCCATCACCACTTCTGAAATCGTCTCCTTCAAGCGTGATTATGAAGAACGCGCCAAGGAACTGGCCGAAGAAATCGCTGAAGAAGTGATCGACGAGGTGGTTCAGGAAGCCCAGCAGACCGCCACCGCCCTCTTCTCCGACAAAGCCGCCGCCGACGCGGCATCGGCCAAGGCGGAAGCCAAGAAGAAGGAAAACGAACGCCGCATGCGCTCAATCGCTCAGGGCTATACCGGCAACATGTGCTCGGAATGCCAGAACTTCACAATGGTGCGCAACGGCACTTGCGAGAAGTGCGATACTTGCGGAAGTACAAGTGGGTGCTCTTGATTACTCTTCTTACTCCGAGCCGCGGTTCGCCCTAGAGCGAACCGCGTCGAAAAAGCATCCGCCCTTCAGGGCGGATTCTGTTTAGAAAGGCAAGGCTGAGGAGCGGAGCCTACTTCGCAGCCGACGAAGCCTTGTCTTACTTGCGCGGTTCGCCCTCAAGCGAACTGCGACAAGAAAGCATCCGCCCTAAAGGGCGGATTCCGTTTAGAAAGCAGGGCCGCGACGCGGAAGCCACTTCCGGAGGTGAAACAACTCCGTTTTTTGATCCGGCAACACGGTGTACTAGGCTGGAGACCGTATGTTCGAACGGAAGAATTGCGCCGCAGGCTGGGCCTTCGCTTGGAACGTGACCAAAACATAACCGCGCAAATGTCGTGTCTATCCGTTCTGAAGCCTTGCAATCGCCGCTTTTAATTCCTCGATCTCGATTTTGGCCTCGACAAGCTCAAGTTCGGCATCATGAAGCGATTGGCGATACTCTTCGATTTCAGGAGCCGAAACTTTACTCTCTGCGTCGAGATTGCCGACGGTGTCAGGCAGCAGGGTTGATGAAAGAATGGCGCGCTTCCACCGTAGAATCCGGTCTTTCCGCTCAGATTGAATCTTGTCTCGAACTTCGTTCTTCCCTTTCTTTTCAAGAAAACTTTTCGAGAACCCTGCCCTCCAAAGTACCATCTGAACAGAGGGGCCCCTACCGGTGAGTGAGTAGACGCCGCGCGATGTGCTGATCTCTTCCTCTATTCGATCCATCGCCGATTGAAGTCGTTGGTCGACAGAAGCATCTGAAGGAGGTCCGCAAGGTAACCTCCCGTTTTTTCGTACCTTGAGATTAGCTCGCGTCATTGAACACCCTCGCAAAATCCGACGCTGAAAGTGCTGTTCGGAGATACTCGCGACCCTCCGGGGCGCGGCGAGAAAATGCGAGAACCTGCCCTGCCAAGCGCTCCTTGATCATCACAAACTCCGGCGGTGTACGTGCATATTGCTCCGCAAGCTGCCGCAGTTCCTCAGCAATCGCCTGCCGCTCAACCTGGAGCTCTAACCGGTTTAGGCAATTTGTGTGGCATGAACCCACATCTTCTCGGCCCCGTCCACGGGTGCATGGGGCCAATTGGCCGGGTGCCTTGGTGCAGAGAACGCCACGTTTGACGCGTCGGAACGCAGTACCTTCCAGGCGAAGGAGCAACGCAGCTTCCCGAAAGCGCTTCCGCGCGCCGTCGCGCAGTTCGCTTTGCATCCCTGACGAGTTGTTCGATATCGGCACCCGACAGACCGTCGGTCGCGACACCGAATTTCTCGGCCTGCGAGTGATCCAGGTTGATGCCGCAATGGAAAGCCAAGATCGAAAGACGGGATTGCTTATCGGGGAGCGCAACTTCGAAATGCCGGTCAAGTCGTCCGGGCCGCCGAATGGCAGGGTCGAGTTGCTCGGGAAAATTACAGGCTCCGATTACGACGACCCCCTCGCGGCGGTCGAAGCCATCCAATTGTTCCAACAGGCCCGCCAATACACAACGAAAATATCCACCGTTTCGATCGGAGTCCGTTCGAGAGCCGAGGGTGTCAATTTCGTCGATGAGAAGGATGGATGGCGCTTTCTCCTTCGCCTCGGCAAAGGAGGCGCGCATTGCCTTCAAATGGCTGTCGAGCGCCCCCGCTTCCTGCCATCTCGAAACAGAGCCGTAGATGATCGGTACCTGGCAGGTATTCGCCAATGCTCCCGTGAACATCGTCTTTCCGGTTCCAGGCGGCCCGGAAAGCAAGACCCCGGTGTCCACAGCTCTCCAAGGGAGAACGCCCGCCTTGTAGTCGGCGAGGTCTTTCGCAAGATCGGTTCCCCAGTCGAACGCCGGTCCGTATCCATGCATGTCGGCAAGTGTCGGTCCGAACGGTTTTGCGACTTCTGGCAAAACCACGGGTTTCGCCGGCATGCGCGAATGAGTACGCAGTCTCTCCAAGGCCAGCATAGGATGACGGCGATCCTGGAAAGCCTTCACGAGCCGTGGCCACGGTTCCGAGAGCAGCAATTCGATGTCTCGGTCGGCGCGCGGCAAACCGGCGCGTCGAAGCGCGGCTTCCGCATGTCGCCTTGTCCGCGGTTGCAAATCCAGAACCGCGTCGGAAAACAGCCTGTCGTCGTCGCCGAGATTGTAGTCGGGATCAGCTATGAAGATCGCTCTTCCATTTCTGTGAGCCTCCATTTCATCGCGAAATGAGCGGTCCTTCCACTCGTAGGCGTAAGATGTGAACTCCCGGCACGCCCAGATGCCGGCAGCGAAAGCTTCCACCGCTTCCGCATACACCGGATAGTAGAAGTCATCCTTGGCTCGAATGGTCACGATGAATTTCGAATGCGATATGTTCCAAACCCGGAGTGATGCCGCGACCCCGCAGTACGCCATGAAAACAGGCAACGTGACAGTCGTATTCCGGACCTGCGTATCCGTCTTCCAAGGCACACGTGTGCGCTTGCCGGAACGTGTTGTCGGCATTGCTCTCTCCTCGAAATTCAAGACTCCAAATGGCTCAATCTAATTCAGGACTTTGGCGCACCCCAAGCCAAATGAGAGAGGCCGAATCAGTGCATTGTTATTCCAATCTCGAATCAATGACCCCTTTTTTTAGGTCATATGGAGTCTTATAGACTCCATACTGGATAATAAAAGAGCCTATATGGTATTTATTGACATTTTCGTTGGAGGCCGGCTTCTCAAATGAATGAGGATACCCGCCCCACCCGAGGCCCTCCGGGTCGCTCGCGCGCTTTTGAACCTCTCGCAGCGCGAAGCTGCAGAGCGCGCTGCCGTGCCACATCGATACCTGACAATTGTCGAAACGTCCGATGCACGCATGAATTCTAATCTCGAATTGGTGGACTTTTACGTTTCCGAGGGAATCGAGCTTCTTGGCGAGGCATCCATCGGAAACGAGATCACGCGCGCCGGGGCGCGGTGGATATCACCCAGCTCAACCGAGATCAGCCAGGCTATAAAAGGCAAACTTCACGCCGAAGACGCCCGGGTTTCTTTCCGGGCCGCCAGAGCTTTGTTGAACAAACGGCAGGATGAGATCGCGGCTTTGTCCGGACTGAGCAGGGCCACCGTAAAAAGCCTAGAGTCCGGCAAAGATTGGGCGGAGTCACACCAGACGCTTGTAAGCTTTTACGACCGCGCCGGTGTCGAATTTACAGGCTGGGGTGATCCGGTGACCGACAAGTATTTCGGTGTCGGAGTGCGATGGAAAATCTCAAGATAAAAAATAGTGCGGATGAAGTGTAGCCGGAGTTTCAACAGCACTACGCTCCCACTCTGCCCACGCGACCGGGGCGATGTCTGAGCCGCCTAGCGTAGGCGCGGGTTTACCTCGCCCCGTACCGTCGTTTTTGAAGATCGTCAGCGATATCAGGGAACATTTTCCCGATCGGGCAACGTGAGCATTTTGGCTCCCTAGCCTCAAGGGAGGAGTAATGCCGTGGAGTAATTATCGATATCCATATGATATTTAACCGTTTTTCTAAACCTCATATTCTTCCTATGGTGCGACGAGCGGTTGCAGCTAAGCGTTAGCTTAGGCACCACCAAAAGAAATGATTAGTCTTAAGGGCTCTTTCAGATATGAAAGAGCCCTTATTGTTTTGGTGTTTTATTTATTGAAACTACTGGAAACCCGTAGTTCAGAATGTTATATTTCGAATGGAATGCACATAAGGCGGCAGCCAATCTCGCCAAACATGGCGTCAGTTTTGAAACAGCCCGCGACGTTTTTGACGATCCCTTTGCCGTTGATATGGAAGACCGTTCGGCGAATTATGGTGAAGTCCGGCGGCGTATAGTGGGGTTGGGCAACGGATTGGTTCTGACCGTTATCTATACCGAACGAAGCGAAACAATCCGCATCATTTCCGCACGAAAAGCGACACGCGCAGAGCGTAAGGATTATGACGACAATGGCTGGTAAAATCGATCAAACCGACTGGGTCCGTCTTCACGCCATGACCGACGAAGAAGCAGAAGCAAACGCGCTTGCCGATCCCGACAATCCGCCACTTTCCGCCGAACAGCTCGCCGCAGCTCCCAGAATGCCACGCATCAAGATCATCCGCCGGGCGCTGAAGCTGACACAGGAAGAATTTTCTGCGCGCTATCATATCCCGCTCGGCACCCTGCGTGATTGGGAACAGGGCCGCAGCGAGCCGGATCAACCGGCCCGCGCCTATCTGAAAGTCATTGCAGTCGATCCCGAAGGCACGGCAGCCGCGCTCCGAAGAGGCGCGGCCTGACCCGCCTCACCCCATGAAATCCACCAGCAACTTCACGTTCAGCGCCGCAATCACCACCGCAATCAACCACGCAAAAGCCGAGAGCCAGAGCGGAGAACGCAACTCACCCATCTTGGCTTTGTCGGCGGTAAACATCACGAGTGGGAAGACGGCGAAGGAGAGTTGCAGGCTTAAGACCACCTGCGTCAGGATCAGCAGCTGGCCCGTGCCGCTGTCGCCGTAAAAGATGGTGACGCCGGCGGCGGGAACGATGGCGATGGCGCGGGTGATGAGGCGGCGCAGCCATGGGGCGAGCCGCATCTTGAGGAAACCTTCCATCACGATCTGGCCGGCGAGCGTTGCCGTGACGGTGGAATTGATGCCGCAGCACAGAAGCGCCACGCCGAACAGCGTTGGCGCTATGGCAAGGCCGAGCAGCGGCGCAAGCAGACTATGCGCTTCGCCGAGTTCGGCGACATTCGTCTGCCCCGTCTTGTTGAAGGTCGCCGCCGCGAGAATGAGGATCGAGGCGTTGATGAGCAGGGCGAACATCAGCGCGATGGTGGAATCGAGCGTCGCGAATTTCAATGCCTCACGCTTTTCGGGTAGCGTCTCGCCGATTTCGCGGGTCTGCACGATGCCCGAATGCAGATAGAGATTATGCGGCATGACAGTCGCACCCAGAATGCCGAGCGCCAGATAAAGCATGTCCGGATTGGTGACAATCTCCGTCGTCGGCGCAAAACCGATGATCACCTGCCCCCAGTCAGGGTCGGCCAGCGCCAGCTGAATGGCGAAACACACGGCGATGACGCCAAGCAGCGTGATGACCAGTGCCTCCACCCAGCGAAAACCGAGCTTTTGCAGATAGAGGATCAGGAACACATCGAGCGCGGTGATGAGGACGCCAAGTTCCAGCGGAATGCCGAAAATCAGGTTGAGGCCGATGGCGGTGCCGATCACCTCGGCAATATCGGTGGCGATGATGGCGATTTCCGCCAGCAGCCACAGCACCATAGCCACGGGTTTCGGATAGGCATCACGGCAGGCCTGGGCGAGATCGCGGCCGGAGGCGATCGCAAGACGGGCACAGAGCGACTGCAGCACAATCGCCATGATGTTGGAAACCAGCGCGACTGTCAGCAGCGTGTAGCCGAATTTGGAGCCGCCGGCGAGCGACGTCGCCCAGTTCCCGGGATCCATATAACCGACTGCAACGAGATAGCCGGGGCCAAAAAAGGCCATTGCCCGGCGAAACGTGCTGGCATCCGGTTTGATGCGGATCGAACTGTGAACGTCAGACAGCGAGAGATCATCGCCGTTCCGCCGCCATCCAAAGACTGGCTTGTCCATCTTCTGTGCTTTCATGGAAATCGAATTAATGCAATTGCAAATCATTCTCATAAAGAACATGAACTGGCAAGCGGAGTTTCACGGAGGACTGACGGTCCTCCCCCTCCCGTCATTCTAACCCTAAGCCGGTGAAAATGGCTCCTCCCGCCACGCCAAAGCGCATTGCCGGGACTTCGGCTCAAGGTTCGCATGACGGAAAGCAGAGTCGGACGTGCAGCGGCGCGTGCAGAATCACTACGCACGGACCAGTGGAGAATGGGAGCTATCGAAAGCCGGGGCTTCCACCCCTCACGGCCTTGTCATCACCCCTGCCCCGCCATTTCGGAACAGCTGCGAACCCGCCCGCGTTGAATGATCAGGCAGCAATTCGATAACCGGGGAAGTTCATGCGACACGGCCATAAATTCAGCCTGGCGAACCATCCGAGCCGATGGCCCAGATATATCATGGCGCACCGAAGGCCACGCGACTGGCTGATGACGATCAGTGGCATCGTGCTGCTGTTCATCGTCGCCGCGGCGGTGGCCATGGGTTACCTCGTCACCAGCCATCCCGGCAAGCCGGAGCCGAACCCCGGCATCGTGGAGGAACAGGCTGCGGAAAACGGCGGATAAGCGCCAGCGCGGCCGTCAACTGAGGCCCGCCAGATGCCCGCTGAACTGCGCCTCATGCAGCCGGCTGTAATGGCCCTTGGCAGCCAGAAGCTCGGCATGGGCGCCGGTTTCGGCAATACCGGTCTGGTCCACCACCACGATGCGCGAAGCATCGCGGATCGTCGCCAGCCGGTGAGCGATGACCAGCGTGGTGCGACCCTTGGCAAGCTCCGTCAGCGATTGCTGGATGGCGCGTTCGGTTTCCGTGTCGAGCGCCGAGGTCGCCTCGTCGAGAATGAGGATCGGCGGGTTCTTGAGGAACATGCGGGCAATGGCAAGACGCTGCTTCTGCCCGCCCGACAACTTCACGCCGCGCTCGCCGATGACGGTGTCGAGCCCAAGCGGCATGGCCTCTATGACGCCATCCAGACGCGCGCGCCGCGCCGCATCCATGATTTCCTCATCGGATGCACCAAGCCGGCCATATTCGATATTCTCGCGGATCGTGCCGCCGAACAGGAAGACATCCTGCTGCACGATGCCGATCTGGTTGCGCAGCGAGGCGAGCTTCATTTTCCTGATGTCGATGCCATCGATGGTGATCGAACCGCTGGTGACATCGTAAAAGCGCGGCAGCAGCGAGCAGAGCGTCGTCTTGCCCGCACCGGAGGGGCCGACAAAGGCCACGGTCTCGCCGGCGCTGATCTTCAGGTCAATATCGCTGAGAACCCGTTTGCCCTCGGCATAACCAAAGCCGACATGGCGATATTCGATGGCGCCTGACAGAGCCGGCGCGTCGATGGCGTCAGGCGCGTCGACGATATCGGGCGCAGTATCCAGAAGCTCGGTGAAGCGGCGGAAACCGGCAATGCCCTTCGGATACGTCTCAATGACCGAATTGATCTTTTCCACCGGCCGGAAAAACACGCCGACCAGCAGCAGGAAACCGACGAAGCCGCCTTCCGTCAGGCTGCCATTGAGAACGAACCAGGCACCGCAGATCATCACGATCATCTGCGTCAGACGCATGCTCATATAGCTGAGCGAGGTACTGGCCGCCATGATCTTGTAGGCATCCAGTTTGGTGCGACGGTATTTCTGGTTGTCCTTCTCGAACAGCGAGCGTTCGTGATCCTCATTGGCGAAGGCCTGCACCACCCGCATGCCGCCGACATTTTCCTCGATACGGGCGTTGAAATCCCCCACCCGGCCATAAAGCGCGCGAAAATTCTGCGTCATGCGGCCGCCATAACGGCTGGTTACCCAGGCGGTGACCGGCACGACGGCGGCGGTGACGAGCGCCAGTTGCACATTGACCGACATCATCAGCAGGAAAGCGCCGATGAAGGTCATGATGGCGATGAAGAGGTCTTCGGGGCCGTGATGGGCCACCTCGCCGATCTCCTCCAGATCCTTGGTCAGCCGCCCGACCAGATGGCCGGTCTTCTGGTTGTCGAAATAACGGAACGAGAGTTTTTGCAGGTGATCGAAGGCCAGACGCCGCATGTCGGTCTCGATATTGATGCCGAGCATGTGTCCCCAATAGGTGACGGTCGCCATCAGCCCGGTATTCAGCACATAAATGACCAGCAGACCCACCGAGGCGGCGAGGATGATCCCCCATTGGCCGCCCGGCAGAAGCACGTCGACAAACGCCTTCACCGCCATCGGAAAACCGAGTTCGAGCACGCCCGACAGGACCGCACAGGAAAAATCGAGAATGAACAGACCGCGATAGGGACGGTAATAGGCGAAGAAACGGCGAAGCATGGCATGACCTGGAGATCGGGCGCGGCAATCTGACGCCGCGGAAAACGGGAGTTTTATTGTCATATTTCAATGCGCGCGCCAAGACCGATGTTCTATTTTTACCAAAATCGTTCAATAGCTTCCGCAATAAACACACAACGGTAATGTGATCCGGTTATATTGCACTTATATGTATCGGTGTGACAAAGTGAATGCACCCCTTTGAGGGGAGAATGCGAGAAAGAGCCTGCCGTGAGTAACATTGACAGCCGTAAGCAGAATGGCGAACCGAGATGGCTTGGTCCCGCCAGCCCGACGCGGATCGCCCTGATACCGCCCATATCGGCTGCGCGCTGGCTGCTCCTTCTGGTCGTTCTTGCGGGCATCTATTTCTTCAACGGCTTTCTGGTTCCGGTTCTCGCCGCCCTCGTCATCGGTTTCGCCAGCTGGCCGGTCTATACGCGGCTTTTGCGGCAGGTGGGCGGCAACACCACGCTCGGCGCCACCATCGCCATCATTCTCATCATCGCCTTCCTCGTGGTGCCTATCTTCATCGCCGCCTCCTATACGGCAACCGAAATCCGCGAATGGTTCGGCTGGGCGGTGCATGTCAACAAGGCGGGCGCTCCCGTGCCGGACTGGATCGCGGCGCTGCCGGGCATCGGCCCCTGGCTCGGCGAGCAATGGGTGAAATATATCGGCACGCCGGGCGCGATCGGCGAAGTGATCCAGCTCGTCAGCGGTGCCAATATCGGCAATATCTACCGGGCGATCCTCGCCGCCGGCAACGGCGCGTTCCATCTGGTGCTGACCCTGCTGTTCATGCTGATCGCGCTGTTCTTCGTGTATCGCAACGGCGCCGGCTTCACCCGCCAGATCGATCTCGTGGGTGAGCGCATCCTGCCGACGCGCTGGGAACGCATCTCCCGCGTCGTGCCCGCCACCATCAGCTCCACCGTCACGGGCATGACGCTGATCGCCATCGGCGAAGGCATCATCCTCGGCATCGCCTACTGGATCGCCGGCGTGCCCTCGCCCGTCACACTCGGCGTGCTTACCGGCGTCATGGCCCTCATTCCGGGCGGCGCGCCGCTCTCCTTCACGCTGGTGTCGATCTATCTGGTCGCCAGCGGCTCGCCCGCACACGGGCTGGCGCTGTTCGTCTGGGGTTCTGTCGAACTCTTCATCGTCGACAAGACCATCCGCCCGAAGCTCGTCGGCGGACCGATCAAGCTGCCCTTCCTGCCGACCTTTTTCGGCCTCGTCGGCGGCGTCAAGACCATGGGCTTCCTCGGCCTCTTCATCGGCCCGGTGCTGATGGCGCTGCTGGTCGCGATCTGGCGCGAATGGGTGCGTGAAGTGGAAATTTCCGCTGCCGTCAGCGTCGAGCTTCCGCCTCCGCCACCCACGCAGACCGATCCGGCCGCAGAGGCTGTTTCGCATGAGGACGACAACGACGAAACGACAGCGTTTCGGAAAGCGGCTTTTTGATTGGTGAAGCCTGAGGCAGATGCCGCGGTTTGGATAAAGATAGATAATCCGCGAATCTTGCATCCGTCCATGCTCGGGCTCGTTTCGCGTATCTAAGATTTATCGGTTCTCCGGTACGGGATTTGATTTTCGGTACGTTGCCGTCAGCCTCAAGTTTAAGTTCTCATTGAGGTCTGAAACGGGTTGGGAACGGTAAATACACCATCGGCGTCATCCTCGGCCCTGTGCCGAGGATCTAATCACGTCTAATAAAATCAATCGGTTGCAGATAACAAGGGACAAGCCCGAGGATGACATTGGAGTGCTTGACGCGATCTGTTGTTCGTCGTCCGCGCTACTTTTCATGTCGTCTCGATTCCTTCGCTCCGGACACTGCAAGGTCGAGGCGAACCTGTGCCGCAGACTTAAAGCGCCCTCTCCATGAACAGGCTGAGCGGATCAGGCTTATAGGGCGCAAAGGCCTCGATCTCCACAAATCCCGCCTTGCGGTAAAGGCCGATCGCCTCCGGCTGGCTGATGCCGGTTTCGAGCCGTATGGCGGAAAGACCAAGCTCCGTGCCACGCGCAACAAGCGTATCCATGATCAGCTTGCCGATCCGCAAACCCCGTGCCTCGGGATCAACGAACATGCGCTTCACCTCCGCCGTGCCGTCACCCGCCTCCACCAGCGCGCCGCAGCCGACGACTCGGCCATCGTGCCGGGCCACGAAAAACGAGACATTGTCTTTCTCGAGCGCGCCGATATCAACCAGGTGATTGCTCTCGGCGGGGTAAAGCGAGGCCATATAGGCGTTGGAGAGATCGATAAGGCGCAGAACGGCTTCCTGGCGCGGCGTTTCAAGCTTGATTTCGATGGCCAATGCGATGCCTGCTTTCTTTCAAAAAATGCGTATTTCGTCGTAATGTCACTGCAATCGGGATAGATGAGTTTCTAGAGCATTATTCCCGACAGAGGCAACCACACCCCATGAAAACAGCCCTCGTTCTCATGACCTTCCTTGGCTGCGACGACAGCGCCACCGATTGCCATTACCTCGCTACTTCACAGCAGCGCTGGACGAGCATCGAACTGTGCGACGCCGTGTCGGAAAAGGAGCTGGAACGCTTCGCCAATGCCTCCTATCCGGTCGTGGTGGCCGTGTGTCAGACACCGGGCGAGCAGCCCCCGCAGACGGCCGGCACGCAGCCTCCCGCCAATGCACAGCAGGCAACGACGGAGGTTACGCCGAAGGAAGAGGAAAGCCTCACCAAACAGGCGATCGGCCGCGTCAGCCGCATCCTTCCTTCCACCGAGGGCATAAAGCACTTTCTGGGAACGCCGGTGAGGATGGTTGAAAACAGCTATTCGTGGATTGCCAAGCGGTTCGACAAGTGATTGCGGGAAATGCCACGCCAGTTTCTTTGCCGCTGCGACGCAGAGTTTTCCTCTAAGAGGAAAGCGCGCACCGCCCTCATTCCTGTGCTCGTCACAGGAATCCAGTCGACGCGCGTCTGCGCGACGGGAGGAGTCTTTTCAGCCCAAGGACTTGGTCTGGCTGGATTCCTGTGACGAGCACAGGAATGAGGGTGAGAGGATGCACTTCGTCGGGAAAATTAGGGCACTCATGGGATTTGCATCAACCGAAGAATAGCCAGCCCTTACGCCGCCTCGACCGAAAGCGCTTCCGCATAATAGCGTGCCTTCTGCCGCTCTTCCGCAATGGCGAGCTTGCGCACCGCATGCAGCAGTTCAAACAACGTTTCCGAGCCGCTGACGTCGCGGAAATGCGCCAGCAGTTCGGCCGAGACGGAGGCCGCGGCCTCCGAAAGCTGCGAGCGGGCGGCGCGGCGCCACATCAGCGTCGCCGCGATGAAGACGTCGACGACATCACCCGAAAGGCCGATCGACTGGAACAGGGCCTTCAGCGCATGCGGCCGCCCGGTTGCCAGAATGGCCCGCACCTTGCGGTCATCCAGACCGGAGAGATTGACCATTGCCGCCGTGAAGAACTCCAGCCGGCCCGAACAGACGGCATGGATGAGCAGCGCCGGCGTCAGCTCCAGCCGCTGGCGAAGATGCTCCACCAGCGCTGGCAGCTCCGGTGAAGAAACGCCGGCAGCGATGAGGATCGTGGCGCAATCTTCCGCTTCCCGAAACAGACTGTCGGCGCGGTTGCGGGCGATCATCGCATGAACCAGCGCGGAGCCCGCCAACGCTTCGCTGATGCGGCCCACCAGCAGGTGGCGCGCATCGGCAGGCAGCGACTCACGACGAAGCAGGAGATCGCGGATATCGGCATCCGCGCCGTGACGCTCTGCAATACGACGCAGCGAAAACGGCGTGATGAAGGCATCGTCGTTTTCGAGCAGGATGAGGGTTTCCGGCAGGTCACCGACCTCGGCGAGCGCAGCGCAGACGCCACGCGGCAGGCCCGGCCTTGCAGCGATCAGGGAACGCGTCAGGCTTTCGCCGCGCCCGGCCAGATCGACCAGATCGGCCTCACCGAGAACCGGCGAACGGGCAATCACCGTGCAGGCGATTTCCGGTTGATCTTCGGCAAGCGAAACGAGAATGGCGCGCGGTGCGTCATGGGCATCCGCCAGCGCCTCGGCAAGCGCCAGCCGCACACGCGGTGAAGGATCATCCAGCAGATAGGTCATCGCCATATAGGCGGCATCACGGTTTTCCCGCGCCATGTCGGCCTGCAGATAGGCACGGCCGAGCGCATTGGCGGCTTTTGCCCGCTCGCCCGATCCAGCCTTTTCAGACCAGCGAAGAAATGCCTGTACGATCACCTGAGCCTCGAAACACATTCATACAACGGATGACGGCATCATCGCCGCCACCATGTATGAAACTCTAGGCACAAATGGTTTACGTTTGGTTCACCATAAAATTTAACCCTTGCCGGCGAAGGATTATACTGATGGCGCAGCAGAGGGGCGTTGTAGCTGGAATACATCGCTGCCGCCATCGCAATAATCCATATAGCCCATGCGCGCCACCGGACGCGCTAGCCCCATGTCGATGCGGCCATCCCGAATGATCGTCTCATCGATATGGATCGCCATGACCTGTCCGATCACCATCCACGAATCGGTCGGTTTGCCGTCGATATCGGTCAGTTGCTGGATCTGGGTTGCGCGGCACTCCAGAACCGCCAGAGCTTCGCGCACGAAGGGTGCATCAACCACCCGCCCGTCAACGGCGGTAAGACCGGCAAGGGCGAACTCATCGACATCATAAGCGACCGGCGCGGAAGACGCATTCATCCGGTCGACAAGATGGCGGCTGACGAGATTGGCGGTAAAGACGCCGGTCTCCTCGACGTTGCGCAGGCTGTCCTTGCGGCCGCTCGAGGAAAACATGACGAGCTTCGGCCGGTCCGAAATCGCGTTGAAGAAGGAATAGGGAGAGAGGTTCAAGACACCCTCCCTGCCCTTCGAACCGATCCAGCCGATCGGCCGCGGCGCGACGATCGCCTTGAATGGATCATGCGGCAGGCCGTGCTGATTGGTGTCGGTCGTATAAAACATCAGACGTCACCAACCCAGGTAACGACATCCGCCAACTCGGGGCGTGGTCGCTCCACCGGCGGGAATGTCGTCGAGCCGATATGGATGTAACCCGCAACCTTCTCTTCTCCGCTGACGCCTATCTCCGCAAGGAAGGCCGGGTCGAAAGCAAGCCACTCCGTCAGCCAGTTCGCTGCAAAACCGCTGGCATTGGCCGCGAAGATGACGTTGAGGCAAACGGCACCGGCGGACATGACCTGTTCCCATTCCGGGATTTTGAAATGCGGTTTTGCGGTGCTGATGACGGCGATGACGACGGGCGCGCGGGTAAAGCGCGTACGCTCCGCCTCCTGCTGCTGCAGATCGAGATCGGGGTTCTTCTCGAGCGCGATCCTGAGCGCCGCCTCACCAAGACGCACCCGCTCCTCGCCGCGATAAACGACGAAACGCCAGGGGGCGAGCTTGCCATGGTCGGGCACGCGCACGGCAAGGCGAAGGATTTCCTCGATTTCCCCTTTCGAAGGGCCGGGTTCGCTGAGTTGCAGGGCCGGCGTGGAGCGGCGAACCCTGAGGTAATCGAGGAGCTTGATATCGCTGGTCATGATCAAAAATCTTCCATTCTGCTGTCATCGCGAAACTAGGGCCTTGAAATAGCCATGGCATTGGTTTTGAAGTGATCCGGGAAAAACAAGAAGTCAATCGGTATCGAAAATGTCGGCAATCAAAATCGCGGCACGTCTGGCCATTGCGTTCGCCGCGATTGGCGTTTTATCGCAAGCAGCCTTTTCGCAGGATGCCTTTAAAGACTTCAAGCAGCTCGGCGGCACGCCGAAAATGCCCAAACTCAACGCTTTCACTGCCCCTTCCGCCCCCAATGCCCCGACGAGCACCGCCCGCGATATCGCCATGGAAGCGAAGTTGACGAGCGAAGGCGAAGCGGTGAAGGAAGGCCTCTCCTGGCGTGTCTTCAGCCCCATTCCGGGCACTGACGGCAAGCTGCCGATGCTGGCAAGCTCCGAGGGCGGTTCGGCGCAGTTTCATCTCGTGCCTGGCGAATATTTCGTCAACGTTGCCTTCGGCCGTGCGGGCGTTACCAAGAAGCTCAACGTACCGGCCTCCGGAAATGTCCAGAAACAGGTGCTGATCCTCGATGCCGGCGGCTTCGTGCTGAATGCGATTGCAGGCTCCGACAAGCAGATTTCCGGCAACCAGCTGAAATTCTCCGTCTATTCCTCCGACGCCCGTCCGGATGGCGAACGCGGCCTCGTGATGGCCGATATCAAGCCCAACACCATCGTGCGGCTGAATGCCGGCACCTATCATGTGGTTTCCGAATATGGCAACGTCAACGCGGTGGTGCGCGCCGATATCCAGGTCGAAGCCGGCAAGCTGACCGAAGCGACGCTGCAGCATCAGGCGGCACAGATCACCCTGAAACTTGTGTCCGAACAGGGCGGCGAGGCCATTGCCGACACGGCCTGGTCGGTGCTGAACGGCGGCGGCGACGTGGTCAATGAAAGCGTCAGCGCCTTTTCGACCATGGTGCTGGCCGAAGGCGAATATACCGCCATCGCCCGCAACAAGGACAAGGTGTATCAGCGCAACTTCAAGGTCACGTCCGGCCGGGATTCGGATGTGGAAGTGCTGATGAAAGACCAGGCGCCGGAAGACATGACCGGGGATTTTGAGTAGGTTTCCACTACAGCCACGGTGCTTGAAGGATCGTTTTCCTACATTTACGCTCGACGTCCTCCCCTAATCACGCCCAATCAAATCGAGACGTTGCAGATGCTCGGGACAGGCCCGAGCATGACGGAAGAGAGCTTTCAGCACGTTATCGAAAACAAAAAAACGGCCCCCGAAGGGGCCGTCGTCATTTATCAGGCAAGCTGCTTCTTCGCCGCAAGCTTGCGCTTCACATCCGGCGGCGTCGCCTCGTCCACGAGGCTGGTGATCGCCTCTTCGAGCGACATCGACGTCTGGTTCTGCGAACCGAGACGGCGAATGTTGACGGTGCGCTCTTCCGCTTCCTTGCGGCCGCAGACAATGATGACCGGAACCTTGGTCACCGAATGCTCGCGAACCTTGTAGTTGATCTTCTCGTTGCGGAAGTCGGTTTCCACCGCCATGCCCGCCTCCCGCAGCGCTTCGGCAACCTCGCGGCCGTAATCGTCGGCATCGGAGGTGATCGTCGCGACCACGACCTGAAGCGGTGCGAACCACAACGGCAGGTGACCGGCAAAGTTCTCGATCAGGATACCGAGGAAGCGCTCCATGGAGCCGCAGATGGCGCGATGGATCATCACCGGCTGCGTCTTTTCCGAGTTCTGGTCGATGTAGAAGGCGCCAAAACGTTCCGGCAGATTGAAGTCCACCTGCGTCGTGCCGCATTGCCATTCACGACCGATGGCGTCCTTCAGCGTATATTCGAACTTCGGCCCGTAGAAAGCACCCTCGCCCGGCAGGATGCCGGTCTTGATGCGACCGCCAGACTGCTCCTCGATGGTATCAAGAACTTCCAGCATGACGCTTTCGGCGCGATCCCAGAGATCGTCGGAACCGACGCGCTTATCCGGACGGGTCGAGAGCTTGACGACGATCTCGCTAAAGCCGAAATCCTCATAGACTGAGAGGATCAGGTCGTTGATGCGCAGGCATTCCGCCGCCATCTGCTCTTCCGTGCAGAAGACATGCGCATCGTCCTGCGTAAAGCCGCGAACCCGCATAAGGCCGTGCAGTGCACCCGACGCCTCATAACGATGCACGTTGCCGAATTCCGCAAGACGCACGGGCATTTCGCGGTAAGACTTCAAGCCATGCTTGAAGATCTGAACGTGACCGGGGCAGTTCATCGGCTTCAAGGCAAAGACGCGCTGATCGGCTTCCTTGTCATCGGGATGGGTAAAGGCATGGGCGGATTTCACCGCGAACATGTTTTCCTGATACCAGCCCCAGTGACCGGAGGTTTCCCACAGCGATTTGTCCAGCACCTGCGGCGCATTGACTTCCTGATAGGTATTGGCGAGACGCCGGCGCATATAGGCCGTCAGCGTCTGGAACATGCGCCAGCCCTTGCCGTGCCAGAACACCACGCCCGGACCTTCTTCCTGGAAATGGAACAGGTCCATTTCGCGGCCAAGGCGGCGGTGGTCGCGCTTTTCGGCTTCGGCCAGCACGTGCAGATAATTGTCCAGCTCTTCCTGCGTCGCCCAGGCGGTGCCGTAGATGCGCGACAGCATCGCATTGTTGCTATCACCACGCCAATAGGCGCCCGCCACCTTCATCAGCTTGAAGGCCGTACCGATCTGACCCGTCGAGGCCATATGCGGACCACGGCAGAGATCGAACCAGTCGCCCTGATAATAGATCTTAAGGTCCTGACCTTCAGGAATGGCATCGACCAGCTCGACCTTGTAGTTCTCACCCTTGGCGGCAAAAACTTCCTTGGCCTTCTCGCGCGACCAGATTTCGCGGGTAAACGGCTTGTTGCGCTGAATGATCTCCTTCATCCGCTTTTCGATCTTCGGCAGATCTTCCGGCGTGAAAGGCTCGTTCTTGGCGAAGTCGTAATAAAAACCGTTCTCGATGACCGGACCGATCGTCACCTGCGTGCCGGGCCACAGTTCCTGCACGGCTTCAGCCATGACGTGAGCAGCATCGTGGCGGATGAGCTCCAGCGCACGGCCGTCTTCACGCGTGACGATCTCTATTTTGCCATCGGTGATGGTCTCGGACAAATCGCGCACGGTGCCGTCAAGCGCAATGGCGACGGCTTTCTTGGCAAGCGATTTGGAGATGGATTCGGCGACCTCACGGCCGGTCGTACCGGCGGGGTAGCTGCGCACGGATCCATCGGGAAATGTAAGGGAAATGGCTTCAGACATCGTCTCGTGCTCCTGTCCAGTCCCGCCAACGAATGCGGGTGGTGTTGGAATAATGATCTGCCCGCGATAAGCGAACAGGCAGGCTGATAAAGGCTTTTGCCATTCCAGTCAAAGGTGAAGGGCAGGTCGGCGAAGCATTTCCGCGAGCCCATTGACCGTATTGGCGTTGCGGGTCGTGCCAACACCAAGCTTTTTGGTGGTCAGGACCGACAGCAGCCGGCTCTCGCTTGGTTTGCCCTGAAAATCGATCCACAGGTCACCGCCGACCACGGCGACCTCTTCCCGCTGACGGGACTTATCGAATAATCCGAGAACGTTGCCGGCAAGCGGCTCCCGCATGACCCGAACGCAGACGTCAGGCGGATTGCCGTGCGGAAACGGATTGTCCGCCGCCAGTTTCAGCCAATCTCTGCCAGAACGAACGAGAATATCGACATGTCTGCCGAAACGGGTCTCAAAGGCACGCTCCAGCCTGTCTTCAATCTCGCGAACAGGTGCCGCTTCAGCGCAAAAAACCAGATTTCCGGTCGCGACAAGTGTCTTGCATTCTGCAAATCCCAGCTCTTCCGCCAGGGCCCTGAGATCGCCCATGATGAGCCGCTTGCCGGGGCCGAGCACGATGCTGTGCAGCAGGGCCACATAGTCATTCATCGATGCCGGCTCCAGTAACGCCACGGCGTCCACCAGCGTTTGCTGCCATCGAGTTCTTCCGGGACCGGGTCCAGCCCGCTGGTGCCACCAGGGCCGCAGCGCGCCACACGAAACAGCGCCATCCAGCCGCCGGCCCAGAGCCCATGGCGGGCAATCGCCTCATAGCCATATTCGGAACAGGTGGGGATGTGGCGACAGGAATTGCCGACAAAGCCCGATAGCGTCAGCTGATAAAGCCTGATGAAGCCGACGCCGAAAAGCCGTCCCGGTGTCTTCGCAAAGCTGCCCGCCCAATTGCGGGATCGCCCGGCTTTCACCGCTGTCTGCTCATGCCGGCAGCCCGGTTCGCCGCACATCGGCTAACCCGCGACGTTGAGAGCCGGCCGGCCTTCGATCTGGTCGAGCGCATCGACCACCGCCTCGAAGGTCAGCATGGTGGACGCGTGGCGTGCCTTGAAATCTCTGACCGGCAAAAGCACCCGCATATCCTCAAAACGGCCCGTCGGTCCCTCGCCATCCTGTTTCAGCATGGCGAGCATGTCTTCCCGCGCCTGCCGGATTTCGCCGCTGGAAGCGCCAACAATGTGATGCGCCATGATGGAGGCAGAGGCCTGCCCCAGTGCGCATGCACGGACTTCATGCGAAAAAGCCGTCACGGTGCCGTCCTCGACCTTCAGATAGACCTTGAGCTTAGAGCCGCATAACCGCGAGTGTTTTTCAGCGCTGGCATCGGCATCATCGAGAACTCCCGTCAATGGGATATTCCCGGCAAATTCCAGAATGCGATTATTGTAGATATCGTCCATCGAAAGTGTCCGGCGCGCTCAAAAATGCCCAAAACGGGACAGGTCAGATTTTTCAAACACAGCGTTTGTCGCAGTGATGCTTTTCTGCCCTTCGTTCTCATTATATGCTAACGAGCTTTCTGGACATCAAGCCGTGATCAAATTAACGGCTCCGATACCGAAAAAACAGCATCGGTCTTGCCAAAATGCTGTAAAACAACCAGATAGCAGCAGCTGCGAACATGAGTTCGCGATGAAAAACGAATTCAGGTGCGGCCTTTACCCGCATCGGGAGAGACGGAATGGATGCGATCGTGAAGAATTTCCCCGGCGCTGGCGCAAAACCAGACGTGGCCGAAGCTCGCCCAAGCCAGGCTGAAGCGGAAGAAGCCGTGCGCGTTCTCCTGCGCTGGGCAGGAGAAAATCCCGCCCGCGAAGGACTTCTGGATACGCCGAAGCGCGTCGCCAAGGCCTATCGCGAGCTTTTCGCCGGTTATGAGCTGAATGTTCAGGACGTGCTTGGCACGACCTTCGAGGAAGTCGGCGGTTATGACGATGTGGTGCTGGTACGCGACATCCCGTTCTTCTCCCATTGCGAGCACCATATGGTGCCGATCGTCGGCAAGGCGCATGTCGCCTATCTTCCGGCCGGCCGTGTGCTTGGCCTGTCGAAGATCGCCCGCGTCGTCGAAATCTTCGGCCGCCGCCTGCAGACGCAGGAAAACATGACGGCGCAGATCGCAAGATCGATCGAAGAAACGCTGAAACCGCGTGGCGTGGCCGTCATGATCGACGCCGAACATATGTGCATGTCCATGCGCGGCGTAAACAAGCAAGGGTCCACGACGCTGACCACCAGCTTCACCGGCACGTTCAAGAACGACCCGGCCGAGCAGGTGCGCTTCATGACCATGGTGCGGAACCGCTGAACATCGGACCGGAAACTGTAGCGCCGGTTTCGTAAAACCAGGCGCTCAGGCAAAATTTTGGAGTGGCGGGCTGATTCCATCGTCTCCGCCGCTTCGAAACCTTCCGCTTTTTCACCCCGGGGTAGCCATGTCCATTCCCTTTCCGTCCGCACCTGCGGACAAGGAAGTGCTCGAAAACGCAGGTCTCTTTTCGCCGAAATTCGATGCCCACGGCCTTGTCACCGCCGTGGTTACCGATGCGCGCGATGGCGAATTGCTGATGGTAGCGCACATGAATGCGGAAGCCCTGTCGCTGACGCTCGAAACCGGCATCGCGCATTATTACAGCCGTTCCCGCGACAAGATCTGGAAAAAGGGCGAAACCTCCGGCAACCTGCAGACGGTGAAGGAATTCCGCACCGATTGCGATCAGGATGCCGTATGGCTGAAGGTCTCCGTCGCCGGCCATGATGCGACCTGCCATACCGGCCGCCGCTCATGCTTTTACCGCACTGTCGAGCTATCAAACGGCGATGCTGTGACGAAAATCACCGACGACACCCGCCATTTCGACCCGGCCACAACCTACTCCAATACATAATCGGCCACCTTCCATCGGCCGCACCAATTTGCTACCAATATAGCAGGCTCCGGGGGTAAGGGCGGAACCTGAAAGGCAGGCAGGGAGTGCGACAAATGTTGGGATGGGGAAATCGTCACAATCAGCTTGCGGCTAGAAATCCCGAAACCACCGGCAATGAGCCGCCCGTCACCCAGATCGTTGACAAGCACCGCATCGCGCTTGCGCTTGGCGGCGGGGCGGCCCGCGGCTGGGCCCATATCGGCGTGCTTCGGGCGCTGGATGAAGCAGGCGTGAAGATCGGCATGATCGCCGGCACCTCGATCGGCGCACTGGTCGGCGGTTGTTATCTCGCCGGCAAGCTCGACGAGCTGGAGGAATTCGCCAGATCGCTGACGATGCGCCGCATTGCCGGCCTGCTCGACCTGACGATCGGCGGCGGCGGCCTCTTCGGCGGCATGCGGCTGACCAAGCGCATGCAGGAGCATCTGGAAGGCCTGCGCGTCGAAAACCTCGAGCACCCCTTCATCGCTGTCGCCACAGAACTGCGAACCGGCCACGAGGTCTGGATCCATCAAGGTGATCTCGTCACCGCGCTGCGCTCCTCCTACGCGCTGCCCGGCATCTTCGAGCCCGTGCAATGCAATGGCCGCACCCTGATCGACGGTGCGCTCGTCAATCCCGTACCCGTTTCCGTCTGCCGGGCCTATGAGCAGGCGCTCGTTGTCGCGGTAAACCTCAATTACGATCTTTTCGGCCGTTCCGCCGTGGTCAAACACGCGGCCTCACCACAGGGCGGCGGCACACCGCCCGCGGAAACGGCGCCGCGTCCCGGCCTGCCGGGCGTCATGGTGCAGGCCTTCAACATCATTCAGGACAGGATTTCGCGCTCGCGCCTGGCGGGCGATCCGCCCGACCTCATGCTGCATCCGCGCATCAACGATATCGGCCTGTCGGAATTCCATCGCGCCAGCGAAGCCATCGACCGCGGATATCAGGAAACGCGCGCGCGTATTCCCGAACTCGAGCGCATGCAGCAGGCATTCCGGCGCTGAAGGCGAGCCCCTCGCCTCCACACCGTGTCAGTTCCTCGTCGGAATGCCCCGCCAGAACCCACCTTGCATGACAAATGGGATCATCCGGTAATATAGGCCTTGATATGCTCGGCCTCGGCTTCGATTTCGCCGATCCGCGCCTTCACCACGTCGCCGATGGAGATGATGCCGGCAAGGCGGCCATTTTCTTCAACCGGGACATGCCTAAAGCGTCCGCCCGTCATGATTTCCATCAGCTGATCGGTGGTGGAATTGTGCTGGCAGCGCACCACATTCTTGGTCATCGCGACGGAGACGGACTGCTGAAGGGAAGCCGCACCCTGGCCTGCAACGGCCTTCACGAGATCGCGCTCGGTGAAGATGCCGAGAACCACACCATCGGCGTCTGTCACGACGACGGAACCGATCTTGTGCGCATGCAGCGTGCCCGCCGCCTCACCGATGCTGACGTCGGGACCGACAGTCACGACATCCCGGCCCTTGCGGTCGAGAAGATCCTTTACGAATGTTGCCATGCCTTCCTCCTCTTTGCAGCGATTTGCAGTGCCGCAGTCTCCCCCGGCGGTTGCAAATCATGCGGTATGGTGCGCTGAGGCCCGCGTGAATGCAATCCCGGATGGGACGCGCAAAAGCAAATTTGCGCCGAAGCCGACAAGGAGCGTGATCGACTTAGCGTGACGGGCGATCGAAAAAGCCGAAGAACAGGAAGCCGAGCAGAAAGCCGAAGACATGTGCATCCCAGGCGATTTGGCCACCGACATCACCGAACAGCGGCACGCCGACTGCAATCAGCACATTGCCGAACAGCCACATCAGCGTGAAGATCAGCACGGTGCGGTTGGAAAGCGCCGCAAGAATGCTCTGCCGCGGCATCAGATGGCCGAAGGATGCGCTGTAGCCACCGCGTGCGGGAAAGGCGAAACGGCAGGCCGCCCCCATCAGCGCCGAAACGACACCGGATGCGCCGATCAGCACCGTGACATCACCCCAGTTCAAGGCCGCATGACCAAAGGCCGAAACGGCGGCGGAAATGCACCATAACAGCACGAAGCGCACTGTTCCGATCCGGCGCAGAACCGGCGCGCCGAAGGCCATCAGCCACAGGCCGTTAAAGAGAATATGCTCGATGCCGCCATGCAGGAAAGAATAAGTCACCGGCGTCCAGAGCCATTCCAGCCCCTGCTGAGAAAAAGGCACCGCATAACGCAGCGGAATGAAGCCGAAGGTGAAGATGAACCAGCCATTGCCTTCCTCGGAAAGGAGGTAGGCTGGAACGACATAGGCAATGGCCAGCGCTGCCAATATGCCGACGAGCAGCCCCGGCAGGTTGAAGATGGGATTGTTCGTGTCGTCTTTCGGTTCCGGCGTTTCCGAAACCGGCGGCTGTTCGCCGTCCTCGTAGGACATGATCCCATCCCTGTTTTGGTCGAAATTGGTGTTCCCCGAGCAATATAGGAAGCCCGAACGAAAAAAAAGCCGTCCCGCCTTTGTAGTACGCGACGCCGAACCGCAACCGGTTCGAGCGCCGAGCCACGGGCGGTCCGGCTTGCCGGCACGCCCTTGGAATCACGGGCGGCGCCATCAATTGTGCTGAAGGGAGAGTTCCCCCGACATGGCGGAACGGATGCCATGACTGTGGTCGCCAGACAATCTCAACCATTTGTTAACCTTAACAAATCCGGTTGGCACGAAAATCGCTACACATAGAATTACAGACGTTCGGATGGACATGATGTCCCAAAAACGAACAAGGAGAAATGCTATGAAAAGCATGGCCGGACTGGACATATATGCCTATTGGGATGAATTGCGCGGCAGCAGATCCGCGCCGCGTCGCGAGGATATCAATCCCGCAAAACTCAAAACCCATCTTGGCGATCTTTTCATCCTCACGGACAAAGGAGAGGCCACCCCTTTCTTCCGCCTTGCGGGCACGCGTCTCTGCGACCTGTTCGGCCGGGAATTGCGCGACCGGCCGTTTTCGGAGCTGTGGCGACCGGCAAATGCCACTTTCCCCTGCCGGGTGGCGCGCGGCATCCTGCACCATCAATTGCCCGTTGTCTTCGATGTCGAAGCGGAAGACGAGTATGGTGCGGCACCATTGGCATTCGAAATGCTGCTTTTGCCGCTGCGCACGGATGCTGACGTCGCCCCGCGGCTGCTTGGCGCACTGCTTCCCGAACGGCCGCGCCACGAATTCGCCGCGCCCATCCGCTGCCTGTCGATGAAAAGCAGCCGCCTGCTGCGCATGGACATCGCGCCTTCAGAGCATCAGGCAGACATGGAAACCGCCTCTACGCCATTTGCGGGACGCTTCTGACGACCTGTCCTGCTACGCATGCCCAGGCCGCAGGGTTACCGTTGTCGCTGATTTTTAAGAAAAATAGGTCAAAGCTGTAACGATTTTACCGATCAGAAGAATTGTAGAGATTAAAGAATACAGTCTGTTAACTCGCGCAATGTAGAAACCTACCGTCATCATTCATTATAATTGCGCTGCTCATGTTTTCGTCCCGCTCGGTCAACACCGCCCAAATTATGCGCCCGGTTGAGGAAGCCCACCTCGACGACGCCGTCCGTGTGTCTTTCACCGGCCGCCTGATGTTGCCCGACCATGAAGAATATGATTGCACCGCGACCGAGATGACCGCCGAACGGGCGCAGTTCACCTGCTCGGGCATGGCCCGCAATGGTGACCGCGTCATCGCCTATCTCCAGCATATTGGCCGGATCGAGGGCACGGTGACGGCGCTGACCCCAGCGGGCTTCCTCATCGCCATCAACGCGCCGGAGCGCAAGCGGGAAAAACTCGCCGCCCAGCTTGCATGGATCGCCAAACGCCAGCTGCTCGGCCTGCCGGAAGACCGCCGCCACGACCGTCTGACGCCGCGTAACGCAAAAGCGCAGCTCGTTCTGGAAGACGGCGTGCTCGTCGCCTGCCGGCTGATCGACCTTTCCCTGTCGGGTGCGGCCATCGAGATCGAAAACCGCCCGCCGCTCGGCAGCCGGGTCCAGCTCGGCAAGAACATGAGCGGCAAGATCGTGCGCCACTTCATGGAAGGCGTCGCGGTCGAGTTCGACCGTGTGCAATCGCCCGACGCGCTGATCGAGTTCATTTAAGATCGTCCAACGGATAAGGTGCGGCTTCGCGCCGTTAAGCTGCGTGCGGCATTTTGAGCGCGCGGTGCGCTTCGCCATGGCCTCATAGTTGAGAGTATTCCAGGCTGGGTTATCTCTTCCCCTGCGCCAGGGCAGGATGCAAAGATTGCCTTCCCGCAAGCACCGCTTCACCTCGGAAGCCTTCATTCTCCCATTCTCGCTGCAAAACGCCCATGGCCATGCCGTGACGCCTACGCCATCCCGCGCCTGTGAGGCCGCGGATCGGAGAATGCGATGATGAGGGCAGCTGCACACCAGATCGGCCCAGATTATCGCCTTGGGCGGCCGCAAAAGCCGGTCTTCAAAGATTTTTCCAAGAAAAATGCGATTTTTTTGAAGTTTTTTCGCCGCCCTTTTCGGACTGTTCCAGCCTGAAACACTCATCCCAAAACGGGAAATCCACGTCTTCGCCAAGCCCTGCGAGCCGACCGCATGCCACCACAAAAATTGCGGGGCATGGAAAACCGCTTTAAATCCAGCGGTCTAGATGACTACCAAAAGCCTAAGACGGAAACGCGTAAAATTGTAATAAAATTTGCCTCAAAAACGCGTAAAAACTCACTCAAATACAGTTCAAAATAGCCGCTAATTTGCTGAAATTTAAGCTCAAATTGCCTCACCTAAATTTCCGTCGGCTCAAAATATAACTGCGAATGTCTCCTCACCACGGGGAGACAAGCAATGAACAAGAACAACCGTTTCGTATTCACTCTGATCGCATTCATCGTCAGCGCCTTCGCCCATCAGGCAAGCGCTTCGCCGGCCGCCGTCATGCGTGTGATCGGCAAGGCCAATCCGCCGATCGGCCACTATGAATTCTGCCAGACCTATCAGAGCGAATGCCAGCCGACCTCGCTGGACAATGGCCCGATGCAGCTGACCGAAGAGCGCTGGAAGACGATGCTCGACGTCAACTACACCGTCAACACCACGATCACGCCGATGACCGACATGGAAATCTATGGCGTTGAAGAGCGCTGGGCCTATCCCACCACCGTCGGCGATTGCGAAGATTTCGTGCTTCTGAAGCGCAAGATGCTGATGAACAAGGGCTTCTCTCCCTCCAACCTGCTGATCACCGTCGTTCTGCAGCCGAATGGCGAAGGCCACGCCGTTCTGACCGTCCGCACCGACCGTGGCGATTTCGTTCTCGACAACATGCGCAACAAGGTCATGAACTGGTCGGAAACCGAATACACCTACCTGAAGCGCCAGGACACGGCCAATCCGGGCCGCTGGGTGAAAATTCAGGATGGCCGCGCCACCGCGGCGGTCGGCGGCATCCGGTAAGTCACGGCAAGCCCGACAGCATACGTTTCCGTCTCCCCGGATAAAAAGCCGGCTCCGCAAGGGGCCGGCTTTTCATTTGCCGATGAACGCCTGACACTCGACGTCATCCTCGGGCCTGTCCCGAGGATCTGATCACGTCCAACTCAATCGAGACGTCGCAGATGCTCGGGACAGGCCCGAGCATGACGGAGGATAGCTTTCAGGACACCATCGACTCGGCCGGCGACACAAGGATTTCATTTTCATCCATGGAACGTCAGAGCAAGCCAAGCTCGGCCAGTTCCCGCCTGAGGTCGGAGGGCATGTCTTCCCCGCCTCCGCCGCCACCGAGATCGCGTGGCGCCTCGTCATCCTTCAGGTAACGCCAGCCCTGGAACGGCCGCTTTGGCGCTGGCGAGGTCTCGATCACCTCGGGGCCGAGAATGAGGTCGCAGCGGGTAATACCGTCATCCCCCTTGAAGGAGCGGATATCGAGCAGATTCTGCCGCGCCTGTACCTGTCCCTTGATGACCCAGTAAAGCGAACCGCCTTCCAGCAGTTCCTCGACCCGTTTCGGGATCATCCGGGTGGTGTGGACGCTATGCGGCTCAAGGCCGGCGGCAATGGCCGTCAGGGATCGATGCGCCACCCATTCCCTCAAATCCTGAAGGGAGTCCGCACCGACGCAAAGTTTAATGAGATGTAGAGGCATGCCCCTATCAATGCCTTTTTGCGACGGGCGTCAAGCATCTGGACGGTGCCTCACGCCCTGCCCGCTCAGCACTCCACAACGTTGACGGCGAGGCCGCCGGTGGAGGTTTCCTTGTATTTTTCACTCATGTCGTTGCCGGTCTGGCGCATGGTCTCGATACAGGCATCGAGCGGCACGAAATGTTGCCCGTCGCCCTTCAATGCCAGCGAGGCAGCCGTTACCGCCTTGACGGCGCCGAGCGCATTACGCTCGATGCAGGGCACCTGCACCAGTCCCGCAATCGGATCGCAGGTCATGCCAAGGTGATGTTCAAGCGCGATTTCGGCAGCATTTTCGATCTGTTCAGGTGATCCGCCCATGACGGCAGCGAGCCCCGCCGCTGCCATCGCAGCAGCCGAACCGACCTCGCCCTGACAGCCTACCTCTGCGCCCGAAATGGAAGCATTATGCTTGATGATGCCGCCAATGGCCGCCGCCGTCAGCAGGAAATCCCGCACGTCATCGACAGTCGCATCCTCGTGAAAATGCCGGAAATACCTGACCGTGGCAGGCACGACGCCCGCAGCGCCATTGGTCGGCGCCGTGACGACACGCCCGCCGGCGGCGTTCTCTTCGTTCACGGCCATGGCGTAGACGCTGAGCCAGTCATTCGCCATGACGGGGTTGAGACGGTTGCTGCGCCACTCCTCATTGAGTTTCTCATAGATAGAACGGGCACGGCGGCGCACCTTGAGGCCTCCGGGCATGATACCATCCACCTTCAGACCGCGCTCGATGCAGCCGTTCATCGCGTCCCAAATCTGGTCGAGGCGCTCGTTCAGCTCGTCGCGTGAGACAGCCGTTTCCTCGTTGGCACGCTTCATCTGGGCGATGGTGCGGCCGGAACGGGTAGCCATATCGAGCATTTCCCGCGCGGACGCAAAGGGATAAGGCACGCGCGGACCATTATCGATGGTCTTTCCGCGCTGCTTGATCGCCTCCAGTTCCGTATCGGTCACGACGAAACCGCCGCCGACGGAATAATAGATGCGCTTGATGAGCAGCCTGCCCTGATTGTCGAAGGCGGAAAAGATCATGCCGTTGGCATGGCCGGGCAGCGGGTTCTTCTTGTCAAAAACCAGATCTTCGGCCGGGCGGAACGCATAGGACGGGTGGCCGGGCGGCGTGACCGTGCCTGCCTTTTCCACGGTCTCGATGATGGCGTCCATCGCATCGGGATCGACAAGATCAGGCCGCTCGCCGGTGAGACCGAGAACGACGGCCCGCCCGGTGCCGTGGCCGATGCCGGTAAAGGCGAGAGATCCGTGCAGGCTGACCTTCAGCTGCGCAACGGCCGCACCCGCCGGCCGCGGCCACTCATCACTGAGGATCAGCGCCAGAAAGCGGTTTGCAGCCGTCATCGGCCCCATCGTATGGGAGCTGGAAGGACCGATACCGATCTTGAAGACGTCGAAGACCGAAAGAAACATGAAATATACCCTGCATAATGGATTTCTGCCCATCATATCCAAAGCTGCAGCGGATCGCCACAAAAGAGCGGCACCGGCTTTTGCAGCTGCGACATGAAGGTGCCGGAAACGAAAACAGCACGGTTTCCAGAGGAAAACCGCGCCGTTTCAAAACCCGTCATTCAGGAGAGAAGCTTATGGGCTGCCAAAAATGTACGTCAATGCGAGAAAAGCGGCAAAGCCTGCAAGTGCGCGTATGGTGACGCCCCAGCAGGATTTCTGAGCGGTTTCTTCCATGATTACTCCAGCTATTCACTCTCCGGGGGATCTTCAAGACCCGGCCCGTTGAGGCAAGCATTTATTAAAATCCGGCGGCGAACGCAAATGCAAAAAGCGGCTAAATGAAGGCGTTTTCGATAAGCTGCCATTCGCCCCATGCATAGGTCTGTGAAAAAACAAGGTGTTAGCAGCAGGCTTGAAAAGGCACCGTTTGGGGCTCCGCCGCAATTTAGGCTAAAGTGTAACCGTTTTTTAAAGCTTTCCTACAAACCCCTGTTGAAAACCATCGCCGCCGGCACGTTACGGTCGAATTTCCTGCGGTGAAGCACCGCGTCTTGAAAGGCCACGGGCGCTGCTTTATCGACGATGGCAATGACAACGGTGCGAGTCTTTCCATGCAGCAGGCATCCTCTTTTCCCGACCGCGACACGGTCGCATCGAAACTCACCTCGCTGACAAGCGAGGACAAGGCCTGGGTGCTGCTGTTGATGGAAAACGCCCTGCAGGATGAAAATCTGCTGGCTGGCCTCAATCTTTATCTCGACCAGCAGACAAGCGCCCGCTTCCTCAATAGCCTGAAGCTGGAAGCCGTCGGCGACTGGCTGGGCGGCAATGCCCCTGCCCGCCTGCAGATCCGCATTGCGGAAATTGCCAAGGCCAGCCAGCATCCCGCCTATCTCGCCTTCCGCAAGGGGCTGACGGCATCGGCCGGTCTCGAAAAAGCCTATCCCAAAGCGCCGATCTGATTTTTCAGGCTAATCCGGCACCCTGTCGACGACGGCGATGATCGGCCCCATGGAAAACAGCTGGTCCCGCCGGTTCATCGCGGGAATATCGACGCTGGATATCGTGCCGTCGAGATAGAGCGCATTGGGTGCATCCAGCACATCCCTGAACAGCGTACCGAAATCATAGAAGCGGACGGTCGTTTCCGAAATGGCGAAATGCACCATGCCGTCGCGGGAGACACCGACGCCGTTGCGGCGTTTCAGGCTGTCGCTATCGGGCAGGAAGCGCGGATGCAGCTTGCCGTCGATCACCAGCATCGGCCCGGACTGGGTGGCGAAATCGGACTTCGGGTCCGCGGCCAGATAGGCCTCGGTCTCCAGCACCCCGGCAGTGTTGCCATCAAGATAAAATATGCCATTCGGCAGAAGGTGGAAATTTCCCCAGCCGCCCCGCGTGCTGACCGGCGAACGCTCCACGCCATTTTCGACGAAGAGGCCAACGGGCGAATAGTCGGAATGATACATGCCGCCATTCATCGCGAAGACGCTGAACATGTGCTGCCGCCACAAAGCCGAAGATAGATCGGCAAAATTCCGGTATCCCTGTCCGGAGACATGATCCTGATCATAGATGCGGATGGTGTTTTTTGCCGGGTCGAAACTGCAGACGGTATAGCGGCCGCCGGCATGGTTGATGCTCTTGCAGAAATCCGGCTGCCCGCCGGCCTCAGCCGAAAACGGCAATAGCAATGGTAGCAGCAACTGCGCCAGTTTCTTCATCGATACGATCATGCCCGCCCCTCTGATTCTCGTCAGGCGAACATTCGCAGGGAAATTCGGACAAAGAAAAGGCGCTACCCGGGTTTTCGGGTAACGCCTTTAAGGGAGGGGAGCCTTGATTAGCGGCGTGCGGCGCGGTCCACGCTGCGGCCGGCATCTTGGGTCGCGTCAACGGCGTTCGCCGTATCCCGGCCCACGCCGCGAATGGTGTTGCCGCAGGAACTGAGGGTGACGACAGTCAGCAAAGCAACGAAAACGGTCGAAAGAATACGTGTGATCATGTGAAACTACTCCCCTATGACTTGCCGTCCAACGGCAAGCGCCGATGTGATATGCGTCACAATAACGTGAGTCCCCAAAAACAGTTCCCGCTGCATTTCAAAAAATCCTGTCGATGAAAATTAACAGGGTTTTGAAGTTCCCAAGAGAAACTAGGTGCCAGGATCGTGGCTTAGGAAATTTCCGTGGGTGATATGACTGACATCAACAATCGGCTTCTCGTGATGACGGCAGGTGGCGCAAACCCCAATGTCATGATCAATGCATTGGCCGCCCGTTTTCCGGATATCCACGTCTTCATGGAGCAGCCGGAAAGCAAGTTGGCCATTCTCAAACGCCGGGCACGGCGGCTCGGCTGGTTTGCCGCCGCGGGCCAGATGGCGACGATGGTTGCATCCCGCCTCGGCAAACGCTTCACGGCCCGAAGAAGCCACGAAATCATCGCCGAACACGGTCTGTCTTCCGATCTCCACCACGGTCTTTCCATCACGCAATTTACCTCACTGAACGACGAAGAATGCCAGAAGGCCGCCAATCTGCTGAAACCGGCGGTAATCTTCACCATTTCCTGCCGCCTGTTAACGCCGGCGACGCTGCGGACCCTGCAATGTCCGGTCATCAATTTCCACGCCGGTATCAATCCCGCCTATCGCGGCCAGATGGGCGGTTATTGGGCGCTGGTGGAAAAGGACCGCGGCAATTTCGGCGCGACCGTACATCTGGTCGACAAGGGCGTGGATACCGGCGCCACGCTTTATGAAAAACGGCTGAAACCCTCGCCTTCCGACACCATCGCCACCTATCCGCTGCTTTTGACCGCCGCCTCGGTGGATATCGCCGTCAGCGCCATCGAGGACGCCCTGTCCGGCAGCCTCGCGCCGCAGCCGCCCTCGCCCGGGAAATCGGTGCTGCGCTTTCCGCCACCGATCTGGACATGGCTGTGGAACGGCCTGACAAAACGGATCTGGTAAAACGCACGCAGGCACTTGCAACCAAGCCTCGTCGCAGATGCAAGCCTGTCTTGCCGCAACAGACACAGACTTCGGCGGAAAAACGGTGCATGGTAACAAAAAGGATCATGCTCAAATTGCCCGATATTTCCGCCGCCTCCCTCATTCCCGCCTCCATCGAAGCCTCACCCGCGCAGGTACTCGGCCCGGCAAGCCTCGCTGGGATATTTCCTCGGGGTGTCCGCGTCTACCTGACGGATACCGGAGCAGCCTCGCAGGAAAAGCTGGTAGATGCCGCCACACATCTGCGCAATCTCGGTTACGAACCGGTGCCGCATCTTGCGGCGCGGCGCATCTCCTCGCGCGTGGAATTTGAGGAGCAGGTCAAGCGGTTGGCGGGAGAAGCGGATGTTGCGGATGTTCTGGTCGTCGGCGGAGGTGTCGACAGGCCGGCTGGTCCCTTCGCCTCCAGCATGGACATGCTGTCGTCAGGCATTTTCGACCGTTACGGCATAAAAAAGATCGCAATCGCCGGCCATCCCGAAGGCAGCCCCGATTTCAGCGAAGAGACGGCGATCGCTGCCCTGAGGCTAAAACGCGATTTTGGCGAAAGAAGCGATGCGGCCATGCGCATCGTCACCCAGTTCGGTTTCGATCCCACGCGTTTCATCGCCTGGGCGGAAGGCCTTGCGGCGTCAGACATCGATCTGCCCGTGCATATCGGCGTTTCCGGCCCGGCCAAAATCACGACGCTGCTGAAATATGCAGCACTCTGCGGTGTCGGCAATTCCATCGCCTATCTCAAGAAAAACGCGCTTTCCCTGACCACGCTCGCCAGGGGACATTCACCCGACAGCATCGTCAGACCGATCGAGCGGCACTGGCAGGCCAATCCGCAGGGGCCGATCCGGCAAATCCACGTCTTCCCCTTTGGCGGATTGCAGACTTCCGCCGACTGGCTGGTCAGCCGCGGAAGCTGGCAAACCCGCGACGCAGGCCGCCCGGCGCCGGCGGATTCAATGGCTGGCTAAAAGCCGCCTTCCACACGGCGCTACCCAGACTTTACGCCGCCTTGGCGACCTCGACAAAGGCATTGCGGATGCTCTCTGCCACCGCAAGAACAGGACGGGACGCCTTGTCGCCCATGATCAGGCGAATATCGAAAGAGCCCAGCTCCGGCAGGCCTTCCTTGTCGCCCAGAATGACGAGATCGTTCTGCACATACGAGCGCGGTAGCGGCGCGATAGCGAGATCGGCAGCAATCGCCGCGCGCTGTGCCATGGTATGGCCGCTGAGATAGGCGACGCGGAAATTGCGCCCGCGCCGTTCTAGCGAAACGATTGCCTCCGAGCGCCAGATGCAACCCTCCTCCCAGATCGAGATCGGCAACGGATCACGCAGATAGGCCGTGCCGCATTTGGCGCCGGCCCAGACGAGACGTTCGCGCATCAGCACCTCACCCGTGTCCCGCAGCGGATGCGAGGCACAGTTGACGAGGGCGAGGTCAAGCCGTTGCTCATCCATGCGCTTGTAGAGGTTGGAACTGGAATCGATGGTGACATCGATCATGATGCCGGGGAAAACATCGGCAAAACGCTTGAGAATGCCAGGCAGCAGACCGCGCTCGCCAATATCCTCGGGCGCCCCGAGCCGCACCACGCCTGAAAGCTCCGGCATAACGAAACGCGACACCGCCTCGTTGGAGAGCGCGATCATGCGCCGCGCATAGGTCAGAAGCGTCTCGCCATGCGCCGTCAATGTCACCGAGCGGGCATCGCGCAGGAAAAGCGTCGTCTTCAACTGCTCCTCCAGCTTCTTGATCTGCATGGAAACGGCCGAGGGCGTTCTGAATACCACTTCCGCTGCGGTGGAAAAATTCCCCGTTTCGGCAATGGCGACGAAGGTTCTCAATATGTCGTTATCCAGCAACGGCAGCGGTTGGCGGAAAGTCACGGTCATGGCACGCACCTTCAAATATTTTGATTTATAGATGGATATCATTTCGTTTGATTGAATGTCAACAAGCGCGCACCATCCGGGACATCGACAAACGGGGTGCATTAGCCCTGCGGGAAAACTAAGCAACGTGACACGAACTGAAATGCTCACAGCAGCAGCCGTCAATTCATTCCAGACGTTGATGGATGACATAAGATTCATTCGCTTGCCTGATGATAAAGGCGAGCACATACCGAAGTCATAAACAGGATCGTGGTTTACGAAAGGATCAAAGACATGACCATGATACATTATCTGCCGGTGACAAACCGCTCTTCACTCCGCTCGTCGCCCAGCAGCTGGCTTGATCGCCTGTCCAGCCATTTGTCCGCCCGTTACGCGGAATGGCGCCGCGAAAGGATGCTTCGTGCACTGGAGTCATTGCCACCCGAAACATTGAAGGATATCGGATGGCCAACGACCGACACCACCCGCATACATGCCGTCCGCAAATGATGGCCGACCGATGGCTCGCAACCAGTGCATGTGTTGCGAGCCACTACCGCCGACCCTGAATTACATGATGAAAGGCGCAAATATACCTGCCTGTTTTGCATGCGACACACCGCCCGTTTTAAGGGCTTGTCGCAAAATTTGCATATTTCAAAAGCTATTTTTTGACAGCTCCGATTCCGAGGCGTATTTTTCGTTAAAGATGTCGTAATCAGGACATCCAGAAGACCAATTCCAAGGGAGGAATTGCGTATTCGCAACGGAGCACGGGCAAATGAGCAGAAACTCCCAGAAGAAACGCTCAATCGTCTTTTTTCTCATTCCGCAATTTACCATGCTGCCGTTCGCCGCAGCGGTTGAAACGCTTCGCATCGCCAACCGAATGTTGGGTTATGCCGCCTATGAATGGCGCCTCTCCTCACTCGACGGCCAGAAGGTCATGTCGTCAAGCGGCATCTGTCTTGAGGTCGATACCTGTCTTGCCGATGAGCGGCGATACGTCAGCGGCGAAAACCGCCCGGAAATGGCGATCATCTGTTCGGGCATCGATGTGGATCAACACGTCAACAAGTCCGTCAATGCCTGGCTGCGCGAAGCCTATAATCGCGGCATCGCCATCGGCAGCCTCTGTACCGCCGCCCATATCCTCGCACAGGCGGGCCTCCTCAATGGCAAGCGCTGCGCGATCCACTGGGAAAACCTGCCGGGCTTCTCCGAGGCCTTCCCGCAGGTGGAAGTCTATGCCGATCTCTTCGAAGTCGACAGCAACATCTACACCTGCGCCGGCGGCACGGCCTCGCTGGACATGATGCTGAGCCTGATCGGCCAGGATTTCGGCGAAAACCTCGTCAACCGCGTCTGCGAGCAGCAATTGACCGATCGGGTCCGCAGCCCCAACGACCGCCAGCGCCTGCCGCTGCGCGCCCGCCTCGGCGTGCAGAACAGCAAGGTTCTGTCGATCATCGAGCTGATGGAAGGCAACCTCTCCGAACCGCTGTCGCTGCTCGACATAGCCGACGCCGCCGATCTCTCGCGCCGGCAGGTGGAGCGTCTTTTCCGGCAGGAAATGGGCCGCTCCCCCGCCCGCTATTATCTCGAAATCCGCCTCGACCGCGCCCGCCACCTGCTCGTCCAGTCGGCCATGCCGGTGGTGGAAGTCGCGGTCGCCTGCGGCTTCGTCTCGGCCTCGCATTTTTCCAAGTGTTATCGCGAAATCTACAATCGCACGCCGCAGCAGGAGCGCGCCGAACGCAAGCTGCTGATCAGTGCTTCGCGGATGGCCATGGCGAGCCAGGGAGGTAAGGCCGCGCATTGACGCGTGGCTTTGGCATCTGGGGCTTTTCAGCGACGAAAACACCTCCTCCGTCATACCGGCTAGTTCGGGAGGCGGCGCGCAAGATCACCCAAACGGTCGAACCGCATGGGCAAGGTCCTCCGCCGTCATGCCGTCGCCTGCCCTGTGGCCCGCCTCGCCGTGCAGCCAGACACCCGCCGCAGCCGCCTCGAAAGCGGGCGTGCCCTGTGCCAGCAGCGCGCCGATGATGCCGGCCAGCACATCGCCCGATCCGGCCGTCGCAAGGCTCGCCGGCGCATTGGTGTTGACCAGCGCCCGGCCGTCAGGTGCGGCGATCACCGTGTCCGCACCCTTATAAACCAACGCCGCGCCGCTGCGGGCCGAAGCGACCTGCGCCTTCTCGATCTTGCTGAGCGTCCTGTCAGCAGCGAGATCGGGAAACAGCCGGGCAAACTCGCCCTCATGCGGTGTCAGCACGAATTTGCCCGCACCGGACGTGATGCGCTCGAACAGGGCCGCCGTATGATCCTTGAAAGCGGTGATCGCATCGGCATCCAGTACAGCCGCCTTGTCTCCGAGCAGGGACACGAATTGCCGCGCCTTTTCGAGATCACCAAAACCCGGGCCGAGAACGAAGGTGCCGTGGCGCTGGTCGTCCAGCCAGAGCCGCAGATCATCGGCACTCTCCATCGGCGCATTCATCACAGCCGTCAGTGTCACGGAAAGCACGTCAAGCGCCTCTTTCGGCGCAGCGACGGTGACGATGCCCGCCCCCGCCTTCAGCGCCGCAAGCGCCGTCATGCGGCTTGCCCCGGTCGCATGGGCGGGTCCGGAAAAGACGGTGAGATGTCCGCGGCGGAACTTATGCGTCTCGAGATCGCTGGCGGGCAAGGCATCACGCCAGACAAGCGGATGGTTTTCCGCAACCGAGCCCGCGTGATCGGCAAGGATGCGCAAGGGAATGCCGATATCGAACACCTCGAGCGCCCCGCAAAGTTCCCGTCCCGGCATCAGCAGATGGCCGGGCTTGCGTGCCATGAAGGTCACCGTCCGCTCGGCCCTGAACGACGCGCCGAGCGGCACGCCCCGCCGGCCGCAGAGGCCGGAGGGCAGATCGACGGCGAGCACCGGCACCCTGGCGCTGGTCACCGCTTCGATTATCCGGGCCAGTTCCTGGGGCACATCGCGGGACAATCCGGCCCCGAAAACCGCATCGATCACCACATCGCCAGCAAGAGGCGTATAGTCGCCAAGCGGCAGCGGCACAAGCCCGCTCCGTTCGAATGCCACCCGGGCATCACCTCTCAGTGTGCCGGCATCGCCTAGATGATGAACCGTAACCGTCGCACCGCTTTGCACAAGCGCCCGCGCCGCCACATAGCCATCACCACCATTATTGCCGCCGCCACAGAGCACGACGAAACGCAGCGCCTGTGGATAGTGCCGCAGCCCAGAAGCGGCAACCGCCTGCCCCGCCCGCTCCATCAGATCATAAAGCGGAATGCCGGATTGCCCGGCCGCCGCATCAATGCGGGCCATCGCCGCAGGGTCGAAAAGGGAAAGCTGAGAGAGGAATATCATGCCGCGATCATCCCTTCAAAACGCCGGAAAGGCAATCGATACAAAAATAAGCAAAACTCCAAGACCAAATAATAGTCAAATGCACAAAATATAAACAGACGGCTTTCACCGAGCTTACGCATAATCAAATATTCAAGATATCTAAAATAGTAAGATTTCGCAGAAATGCTGATGGATTTTTCGGCTTGCCGATAGAAATTGGCTGGAAAACCGCCAAAACCGAATGCATTTTGTGCCAGAAAGCCGGGCGAGCGAAGTTTTTTCTTCACGCCCGCTTCCGATCTGGCACAATACGTGCATTCTTGTGGCAGAGCGGGAATTACCTGCTTTAACGGGAGAAGCGGAGAGATATTTTCTCATGAAAAAGATCGAAGCGATCATTAAGCCCTTCAAGCTCGATGAAGTGAAGGAAGCCCTTCAGGAAGTCGGACTTCAGGGCATCACGGTCACGGAAGCAAAAGGCTTTGGTCGTCAGAAGGGCCACACGGAACTCTACCGCGGAGCAGAGTACGTTGTGGACTTTCTGCCGAAAGTGAAAGTCGAAGTCGTCTTGGCGGACGAGAACGCGGAAGCCGTCATCGAGGCGATCCGTAATGCGGCGCAGACCGGACGTATCGGCGACGGAAAGATTTTCGTTTCCAATATCGAGGAAGTCATCCGCATCCGTACCGGTGAAACAGGCGTGGACGCCATATAATCAGAACCAGGTCTCAAGCCGGGGAGGCTTGGGTTTCACCTCGTCATCATCACACTCAAGGAAAACGTTTAAATGACGACCGCAAACGACATCTTGAAGCAGATCAAGGATAACGACATCAAGTTCGTGGACCTGCGCTTTACCGATCCCAAGGGTAAGCTGCAGCACGTCACCATGGATGTTGTCTGTGTGGACGAAGACATGTTCGCCGATGGCGTCATGTTCGACGGCTCCTCGATCGCCGGCTGGAAGGCCATCAACGAGTCCGACATGGTGCTGATGCCCGATCCGGCCACCGCCCACATCGACCCGTTCTTTGCCCAGTCTACCCTGGTCGTCCTTTGCGACATTCTCGACCCGGTTTCGGGCGAAGCCTATAACCGCGACCCGCGCGGCACCGCGAAGAAAGCCGAAGCCTACCTCAAGGCCTCTGGTATCGGCGACACCGTTTTCGTCGGCCCCGAGCCGGAATTCTTCGTCTTCGACGACGTGAAGTACAAGGCAGACCCCTACAACACCGGCTTCAAGCTTGATTCGTCCGAACTGCCGTCCAACGACGACACGGATTACGAAACCGGCAACCTCGGCCACCGTCCGCGCGTCAAGGGCGGCTACTTCCCGGTTCCGCCGATCGACAGCCTGCAGGACATGCGTTCTGAAATGCTGACGGTTCTGGCCGAAATGGGCGTCGTCGTCGAAAAGCACCACCACGAAGTGGCTGCCGCACAGCACGAGCTGGGCGTGAAGTTCGACACGCTGGTTTCCAGCGCCGACAAGATGCAGATTTACAAGTACGTCGTGCACCAGGTCGCCAATGCCTATGGCAAGACGGCAACCTTCATGCCGAAGCCGATCTTCGGCGATAACGGCTCGGGCATGCACGTTCACCAGTCGATCTGGAAGGGCGGCAAGCCGACCTTCGCTGGCGACGAATATGCGGGCTTGTCTGAAAATTGCCTCTACTACATCGGTGGCATCATCAAGCATGCCAAGGCAATCAACGCCTTCACCAACCCCACCACCAACTCCTACAAGCGTCTGGTGCCGGGTTATGAAGCGCCGGTTCTGCTCGCCTATTCCGCGCGCAACCGTTCCGCATCGTGCCGTATTCCCTTCGGCTCCAACCCGAAGGCAAAACGCGTCGAAGTCCGCTTCCCGGATCCGACCCAGAACCCCTATCTCGGTTTTGCGGCCATGCTGATGGCCGGCCTCGACGGCATCAAGAACAAGATCCACCCCGGCAAGCCGATGGACAAGGACCTTTACGATCTTCCTGCCAAGGAACTGAAGAAGATCCCGACCGTCTGCGGCTCGCTGCGTGAAGCGCTGGAAAGCCTCGACAAGGATCGCAAGTTCCTGACCGCCGGCGGCGTGTTCGACGACGACCAGATCGACTCGTTCATCGAACTGAAGATGCAGGAAGTCATGCGTTTCGAAATGACCCCGCATCCGGTCGAATTCGACATGTACTACTCGGCCTGATCGGCCTTCGGAGCGCCGTCCTTTCGGCGCTCCTCCCTCTCGGCGGTTTTCCACGGAAAGCCGCCGTTTTCTATTCTGCCGAATGTGACGTAAACAATGCCGATCAAGCCAGCCTCTCAGCACACACGCCTTACGGACTGGCTCATTTTTCTGGCAGTGCCGTTCTTTTTCTCCAGCAATGTCATTTTTGGCCGCGGCGTCGTTGGCGAAGTCTCGCCTTTTATCGCCGCCTTTATCCGCTGGATGGGATCGACGCTCATCATCGCCCCTTTCATGATTGCCGACTGGCGGAACTGCCTCGCCTTCGTGCGCGACAAAACGCTGCTCTGGCTGGTGCTCGGCATTCTCGGCATGGGCATCTGCGGCGGTGTGGTCTATTGGGGCCTCACCATGACGACGGCCGCCAACGGCACGCTGATCTACACCACCTCGTCGCTGTTCATCATCCTGTTCCAGCGCATCTTTCAGGGCCGGCAGATCCGAAAGCTTGAAGTGGCCGGCATGGTCATCGCCTTTGCCGGTGTCGCGGCCATTGTGCTCAAGGGAGATATCTCCGCTCTCCGGCATATGAATTTCAACATCGGCGATTTCGCGATTTTGACGGCGGCGATTGCCTTTGCCATCTATTCGCTGTTGCTGCGCGATCCCGCGGCGCGGCAGATGGCATCCTTCAGCCTTTTCGGCCTGATCGCATTTTCCGGCGCGCTGGTGCTTCTGCCGCCGGCCGCACTGGAACTGGCGCAGGGCGGCATGCTGCCTGCCACCGGCGCGGCCTGGGCGAAGATCGGCGGCATCATCCTCTTCGCCTCGCTTCTGGCGTTTTATTGCTTCACCCATACGGTGCGCGTTTTCGGCCCGGCCACGGCCGGCATCACGCTTTACATGATGCCGCCGGTCTCGATCCTCATGGCGACGATATTCTTGGGAGAGACCTTCGAGACCTATCACGCCATCGGCATCGTGTTGGTCACCGGCGGCGTCATCCTCGCCACCGCGCCGATTGGCAGAAAGCGCTGAGCTTTGCGGCGGACCGGCACTGGGACCGCTAGGTCTTGATATTTCGCATTCCGACACCAACTAGTATTGGGAAAGGAAATTCATGCCATGAAACAAAGAGACGCAAAATTCACGCTTGGCGAGATCGTCCGCCACAAGGTGTTTCCGTTCCGCGGCGTGGTCATCGACGTGGACCCGGAATATGCCAATACCGAGGAATGGTGGAACGCCATCCCCGCGGAAATCAGGCCGGAGCGCGACCAACCCTTCTATCATCTGCTGGCCGAAAACGAGGAGACGGAATATGTCGCCTATGTTTCCGAACAGAACCTCGTGCACGATGAAAACGACACGCCGCTGAGAAACCCCAATATCGGCCGCATCTTCGACAAGGCGCCGAACGGCGAGTGGCGTCCGAAAATATCGACGGCGCATTGACGCCTGCCAACCATCTCCCCCCTCCCAGGGACATAAAGCGCGCATAAAAAAACCGGTCTGTTGCCAGACCGGTTTTGTCATTCTTGATGCTTTGCAGCAATCAGGGCTTGGGCGCCTTGGCAGCGTCCTGAGCGGCTTCCAGCTTTTTGCGAGCCTCTTCAGCCTTCTTCTGCATGCCTTCCTGCAGGCTGCGCTGGCTTTCAGCCAGCTGCGACTGGGTGATGGCAGCACCGTCGTAAGCACCGGTGAAACCGGAAAGCGCGATCTTGATGGGGTTCGGCGCGCGGCGGAAGTTGATGGAGGTGAAGACCACCTCGCTACCCTTCTTCAGCGAAGCAATCATGGCATCCGTCAGCGGAACTTCGGCCGTGCACTTGTCGGGAAGGCAAACGGCGTAATCGAGCTTCTGGCCCTTGCCGCCATCGATCTGCATCATCACACCCGGGGGAATGAGACGCGCGGTCGGAACGGAAACCTGCAGCAGCTTGCGGTTGACCTTGCCTTCAACGGTGATGAGGCCGACAGCGGTGATCATCTGGCCGTTCTGGGCGAGAACCACGTTCTGCACGACGCAGACATCGTTGTCTTCCTGCTTGGAGCAGGTCTTGAACCAGCCGAGCGGCGGAGCGCCAGCGCCGCCCTGAGCGGCCGGGGCAGCATCCTGCGCCTGCGAGATGGCCGGAGCGGAAACCGCGCCCAGAGAGAGGACCAGAGCGGACAGAGCCGTCCGGGTGAATGTGTTTGCCTTTTGCATCATAAGAGTTCCGTCTCCTGAATGTCTGCCAGAACAGAACCTTTCAAGGCCCTGTCCGCCGATGGCGGTATCCTTCTGCCCGTTCAACTGTCGTTTAAATGAGGCAAATGCGTGACCCGTCTCTTCCGGCCACCCTGTTACATGCCGTTCGCGGCGATATCCAGCACTTCTTTAACTTTTTCTTGAGCTGGCCCAAGATTTCCCGCCCCCGCATGGGTCATGCGATATCCGTATGCTACATATCTGCCAGAATCATGACGATAAACCGGTTGTGACGCAAACCGGACGGACAGTTAGACAGGATAGTGACATGCGCAACCTTGCGGCCCTCCTCCCCGCATTGTTCCTTTTGGGATCATCCCTGCTTCCCGCCGGGACGACCCTGGCACAACCGCTGCACGGCATATCCATGCATGGCACGCCGGAGCTTCCTGCAGACTTCCGCCACTTCCCTTATGTCAATCCCGACGTGAAGAAGGGCGGCCGCATGTCCTATGGCGTCGTCGGCACCTTCGACAGCCTCAATCCCTTCGTGCTCAAGGGAATGCGCACCACCGCACGCGGCGTCTGGGACCCGGAATTCGGCAATCTTCTCTACGAATCGCTGATGCTGCGCTCAAGCGACGAGCCTTTCAGCCTTTATGGCCTCTTGGCCGAAACCGTGGAATGGGACGACGAGCGCAGCTTCATCCAGTTCAACATCAACCCCAGGGCAAAATGGTCTGACGGCCAGCCGGTGACGCCTGATGATGTGATCTTCACCTTCAACCTCTTGAAGGAAAAAGGCCGCCCGCCCTTCAACAGCCGTCTGGACGGCGTGGCAAAAATGGAAAAGGTCGGTGATCGCGGCGTGCGCTTCACCTTTAATGACAAGGCGAACCGCGAAACGCCGCTCATTCTCGCCTCCTCCACGCCGATCCTGCCGAAACATGCGATCGACCCGGAAAAATTCGAGCAGGCAGGCCTTGGGCCGGTCGTCGGCTCGGGTCCATACCGAATCAAGACCCTGCGGCCGGGCGAACGAATCATCTGGGAACGCAATCCGGATTATTGGGGCAAGGACATCCCCGGCAAGGTCGGCTTCGACAATTACGACGAGATCAGCGTGACCTATTTCCTTCAGGTCACCACCATGTTCGAAGCCTTCAAGAAGGGCGATATCGACATCTATCCCGAAGGTGACGCCATCAACGGCACCTCCGATACCTCGCATTGGGGACAGGCCTATAATTTCCCGGCCGTCCATCGCGGCGATATCGTCAAAGACGTCTTCCAGCCGCGCCTGCCGACCGGCATGTTCGGCCTCGTCTTCAACACACGCCGGGCCATCTTTGCCGATGAAAAAGTGCGTGAAGGCCTGTCCTATGCGCTCGATTTCGAGTGGCTGAACAGGAACATCCTCGGTGGCTCCTTCAAGCGCACCCAGAGCTATTGGCAGAATTCCCCGCTCGGAGCCTATGGCAATGCCGCAGATGCGCGCGAGCTTGCGCTGCTGGGCGACGCTGCGAAAACCATGCCTGCGGAACTACTGGCGGGCACCTATGCCATGCCGACCACCGATGGCACGGGTGCTGACCGCAAGGTATTGAAACTGGCCGTCGACAAGCTGAAAGAGGCCGGATACAGCATCAAGAATGGCAAAATGTCCGACGCCAATGGCCGTCAGCTCGCCTTCGAGATCATGACCCAGAACCCGGCGCAGGAGCGCATCGCGCTTGCCTATCAGCGCTCGCTCAACCTGATCGGCGTCGCCATGGGCATCCGCTCGGTCGATGACGGGCAATATCAGGCCCGCTCGAACAGCTTCGATTACGACATGATCATCCGCTCCCTGCCCTCCTCGCTTTCGCCGGGCATGGAGCAGCTGAACCGCTGGAACTCGCTCTCCCGCGATGCGCAGGGCAGCTTCAACTATGCGGGCGTTGCCAATCCCGATATCGACCGGATGATAGAGGCGCTGCTGCAGGCACGCTCGACGGAAGATTTCCAGGCGGCGGTGCGCGCCTATGACCGTCTGCTCGTGGCCGGCCACTACATTATTCCGCTCTATTACATTGGCGCGCAATGGGTTGCGCGCTGGAAATATATCGACCGTCCGGATATGACACCGATATCGGGCAATCAGAAACAGACCTGGTGGGACGCGCGGGCGCAATAACCCGCCGCCGCCCGGTCCAGACAAGGAAAGATAAAACCATGGAACGCATCGTTGTCGACGTCGTATCTGATATGGTCTGCCCCTGGTGTTATCTCGGCAAGGCAAGGCTCGATCTCGCCATTGCCGAGGTGCAGGATGAAATCAGCGTCGATGTGAACTGGCGGCCCTATCGCCTTAATCCCGATTATCCACCTGAAGGTGTGGACCAGAAAGCTGCTCTCGAAGAAAAGCTCGGCAAGGACCGTCTCGAGCAGGCGCATGCCTCGCTGGTTGAACTCGGCAAGCAGGTCGGCATCAACTACGATTTCGATGCGATCAAGATCGGCCCGAACACGCTCGACGCGCATCGCCTGTCGCTCTGGGCTCATGCCGAAGGCCGCGACGTTCAGGAAAGGATCGTCACCGCTTTGTTCAAGGCGAATTTCGAGGAAGGCCGCAATATTGGCGATCACGCTGTTCTGACCGGTATCGCCGGGAAGGCAGGCATGGATGCCAAGGTGGTGGCACGGCTTCTCGCCTCCGACGCCGACAAGGATACGGTCATCGCCGAAATTGACGCGGCGCAGCAGATGGGTGTTTCCGGCGTACCGTTCTTCATCGTTGACCAGAAATACGCCATCAGCGGTGCACAAACACCTGATGTATTGATTGCTGCACTGCGGGATATTGCAAAAATCAAGTCGGACGAGCATAAGTCGATGAACTGACGGTCGAACACCGGCAGCTTGCCCTGATCGATAAACTGTTGGTGTTTTCCCGTGTCCGACCAGACCCTGAAAGGCATTCTGCTTGCCTTTGCCGCCTTCGCTGCCTACGCATGGAGCGACGCGAGCGTTAAACTCATAGAAGGCCAGATTTCGCCGATCGAATCGGCCTTCTTTGGCGCAATGTTCGGGCTTGTCGCACTGCCCCTCATCCGCAAGCGCAACGACCGCTGGGTGGACATCGTCAAGACGACGAACCGCCCCTTGTGGATCATCCGCTTTTTTTCCGCCGGTATCGGCGCGGTGGGCAGCGTCACCGCCTTCACTCATCTTTCCATGGCCGAGGCCTTCGCGCTGATCTTCCTGCTGCCTTCCTTCGTGACCATCATGTCCGTTGTGTTTTTGAAGGAACAGGTAGGCATCCGCCGCTGGTCTGCGGTCATCATCGGTTTCCTTGGCGTGCTCATCATTCTGCGCCCGGGTTTCCGCGAATTGGGTGTCGGCCATCTCGGCGCCATCGTCGCTGGCTTCGGCGGTGCACTCAGCATCGTCATCTTCCGCGCCATGGGCCCATCGGAAAAAAACGTATCACTCTACGGCGCCGGCGTTCTCGGCTGTCTTGCCATATCGGGTGTCACCATGATCCCGACCTTTGTCATGCCCGGCGGCGAGCAATGGTTGCTGCTGGCAGGATACGGCCTGCTCGGCGCTCTCGGCAACGTACTGGTCATGTATGCCGCCCAATATGCGCCCGCCGCCATGATCGGCCCGACGCAATATAGCCAGATGCTCTGGGCCATCCTGTTCGGTTATCTGATTTTCGGTGATCGCATCGACGGATGGATGCTCATAGGCATCGCTCTCATCGTCGGCTCCGGCCTGCTGACGCTTATCCGCGAAAAGCAGCGAAAAGTGCCGCTGCCCGCCTCCATTGCCGCGACCGACCAGAACGTGGCTGTCGGCATTACACCGGAAGATGGGCACTGACGCCTTAAGAATGCATTAGAACCGGCGACGCGTATTCACGTCGCCGGAATGGCATTCGATCAATCACAAACCCTGACCCGATACATGTCGCCCCAGGCATTCTGCCTCCAGGCAATGTGGCAGCGCGGATAAACTGGCTGGTACACAACCGGCGGACCGTAGACGGGCGCAGCATAGGTTGGCGGACCATAGGCCGGAGCGTAATACGCGGGCCCATAAGCATAACCGGGATGTCTTGCCCCGGCGATAAGCGCTCCGCCGATGATCGTCCCGGCAATGCCGGCGGCAAGGCCGCGGCCGAAATTATTGCGCGCTTCCGCCTGGCTGGTGGTGGCAATTGTGGTGCCCGCAATTGTCAAAGCAACCAGACCAGCGGTGGCAAACCTGTTGATATTGGTCCACATCGTCCTGCTCCTTCATTACCCGGCGGCATCCACTGATCCGCCGCACCGGGTATGAGGGAAAGATTACGCCCGCGGAGACTACCGAGACATGTCAGTTTCGTTACATCGCCGTAATGTCGCTGAGCCTTGCGGGCTGGGTTTTCCGAGGATTGGCCATTTGTTAGCGGGCCGAAGGTGGTTGGGGCTTTACCCCCCTCTGCCCTGCCGGGCATCTCCCCCTCAAGGGGGGAGATCGATATGCGGCGATGTTGCGCCGCTCTCAACGTTTGAGGATGAAGCGACGAATGGGCCTCCTGCCGATCTCCCCCCTTGAGGGGGAGATGCCCGGCAGGGCAGAGGGGGGTAAAGCCCCACCCATTAATGCCCCAAACGCCCCCATCACGACCGCGCCAGTTCCGCAAGCTGCGTCATGACCATCGCCGCACCCGTCAGCCGTTTTTCCGGCGTCGGCAGATCGCGGTTCAGGAACAGGCTGTGGTCCGGGCGGATTTTCGCCATGGATCCCTGCTTGCCGATGTAACCGACCAGCGCCGCCGGGTTCGGGAATTCCTTGTTGCGGAACTGCACGACGACGCCCTTCGGCCCGGCATCCACCTTCTCGACATTGGCAATGCGGCAGAGCGATTTGATGTAGACGATCTTGAGGAGATGCTGCACCTCTTTCGGCAGAGGTCCAAAACGGTCGATCATTTCCGCGCCGAAACCGTCGATCTCGCTGATATCGGCAAGCTCGCCGAGACGGCGATAGAGACCCATGCGCAGATGCAGGTCCGGCACGTAATCTTCCGGGATCATCACAGAGGTGCCAACCGAGATCTGCGGCGACCAGCCGCTGTCGCGCACCTCTTCGTCGCCCTTCACTTCGGCAACAGCTTCTTCCAGCATCTGCTGGTAAAGCTCGAAGCCGACTTCCTTGATATGGCCCGACTGTTCCTCGCCAAGCAGATTGCCCGCACCACGAATATCGAGATCGTGGCTCGCCAGCTGGAAGCCGGCGCCGAGTGTGTCGAGCGATTGCAGCACCTTCAGCCGCCGCTCTGCCATCGTCGTCAGCACCTTGTTGACCGGCAGGGTGAACAGCGCAAAGGCGCGCACCTTGGAACGACCGACGCGGCCACGCAGCTGGTAAAGCTGGGCGAGACCGAACATATCGGCGCGGTGCACGATCAGCGTGTTGGCGGTCGGCACGTCGAGACCGGATTCGACGATGGTGGTCGACAGCAGCACATCATATTTGCCGTCGTAGAAAGCATTCATGATGTCTTCCAGTTCGCCCGCCGCCATCTGGCCATGCGCCACCGCCACCTTCAACTCCGGCACGTCCGATTGCAGGAAAGCGTGAATATCGGCGAGATCGGCAAGCCGCGGGCAGACATAAAAGCTCTGGCCGCCGCGATAATGCTCGCGCATCAGCGTTTCGCGGATTACCAGGGGATCAAAGGGCGAAATGAAGGTGCGCACCGCCATGCGGTCCACCGGCGGCGTGGTGATGAGCGACAGTTCGCGTACACCTGTCATGGCGAGCTGCAGCGTACGCGGAATGGGCGTCGCGGACAGCGTCAGCACATGCACGTCGCTCTTTAGCTCCTTCAGGCGCTCCTTGTGCTTCACGCCGAAATGCTGCTCTTCGTCGATGATGAGAAGACCGAGATTGGCAAAGCTGATGCCAGCGCCCAGCAGCGCATGGGTACCGACGACGATATCTGTCTTGCCATCGGCCACTTCCTTTTTCGTCAGCGTCAACTCCTTGGAACCGACAAGCCGCGAAGCCTGCTGTACTCGGATCGGCAGGCCACGGAAACGTTCCGAGAAAGTGCGGAAATGCTGGCGAGAGAGAAGCGTGGTCGGCACCACCACCGCCACCTGCACGCCATTCATGGCGGCAAGGAAGGCGGCGCGCAATGCCACCTCAGTCTTGCCGAAACCGACATCGCCGCAGATCAACCGGTCCATCGGTCGCCCGGCGCCGAGATCCTCACGAACCGCTTCGATGGCGTTCAGCTGGTCCTCTGTCTCGTCATAGGGGAAACGGGCAGCGAATTCGTCATAAAGCCCGTCCGGTGCAACCAGCGCCGGCGCATGGCGTACCAGCCGCGCGGCCGCAATGCGGATAAGCTCGTCGGCCATGTCGAGCAGGCGCTTCTTGAGCTTGGCCTTGCGCATCTGCCATGCGCCGCCACCCAGCTTGTCGAGCGTGGCTTCCGCAGCGTCAGAACCATAACGCGACAGAAGATCGATGTTTTCGACCGGCAGGAACAGCTTGGCGTCGTCGGCATAATGCAGTTCCAGACAGGCGCGCGGCGCACCCGCCGCCTCGATGGTGCGCAGGCCGACGAAGCGGCCGATACCATGTTCGGCGTGAACGACCAGCGAGCCCTCATCCAGCCCCGCCACTTCCGCGATGAAATCCGCACCGCGCTTGCGACGCTTGGAGCGCCGCACCATGCGGTCGCCCAGAATATCCTGCTCGCCGATAACGGCCAGCGTTCCGGTCTCGAAACCGGCTTCAAGGCTCAGCACTGCTGCGGCCGCCTCGCCCTTGCCAAGCTTGTCCACTTCTTTCAGCGAAGTCACCGGCTTGATCTTCTCAAGCCCGTGCTCGTTCAGCACCTGCAACAGCCGGTCGAGCGAACCTTCCGACCAGCCTGTAATCAGCACCTTCCAGCCCTTGGCGCGGCGCTCGGCAATGTGTTTTACCGCCAGATCGAAAACATTGACCCGCTCTTCGTTATTGCCTTCGGTCGGAGGACGCGCCCAGCGCGGCCCGACATGCGCATCCAGCGTTGCGACCGGACGACCTTCCGTATCGTGTTCATTGAATGGCGTCAGCCGCACGGCGTTGACGGCGGCGAGTGCCGCATCGAAGCTCTTGCCGTCGAGATAAAGCTGTCCGGGCGATACCGGCTTGTAGGGCGCGCCCTGTGTCGAACCCTTGGTTTCGCCGGAAGCCCGCCGCGCCTCGTAATAATCGAGAACCAGCTTGGAGCGTTCCTTCGCCGCTTCGCGTGCCGTGTGGTCGGTGACGATGCGGAACCCGCTCAAATAATCGAAGGCGGTCTCGAGCTGCTCGTAAAACAGCGGCAGCCAGTGCTCCATGCCGGCGTAACGGCGCCCCTCGGACACGGCCTGATAGAGCGCATCGTCGCGGGTCGCAGCGCCAAACAGCGACAGGTAGTTCTTGCGGAACCGGCCGATCGTATCCGGTGTCAGCGTCACTTCGCTCATCGGGTTCAAGTCAAGCGAGCGCGCCTGGCTAATGGTGCGCTGGCTGGCCGGATCGAAAGTGCGGATGCTTTCCAGCGTATCGCCGAAGAAATCGAGCCGCACGGGCTCTTCCGTGCTCGGCACGAAGACATCGAGAATGCCGCCGCGCACGGCAAATTCGCCAACTTCGCGCACCGTCGCCACCCGGTCGAAACCATTGCGCTCCAGCCGCGCGGCAATTTCCTCCATGCGGATCTGGTTGCCGGGCTTGGCCGAAAAGCCGAGATTTTCGATGATGTCACGCGGCGCCATCTTCTGCAGCATGGCGTTGACGGTAACCAGCACGATGGCCGGATGCGGTTTCTTCG
>Ga0308165_1000363_pt1 | contig 91016 bp, 110 predicted proteins | sample PhyWR2_FD_201032 | JGI IMG/M metagenome (GOLD analysis project Ga0308165, IMG submission 201032) | Phyllosphere microbial communities from UC Gill Tract Community Farm, Albany, California, United States - DLSLW.R2 | ecosystem: Host-associated > Plants > Phyllosphere > Unclassified | place: USA... | reverse complement strand
CGGGCTTATAAATCCATCCACTTCTAACGACTCCGCTTCCATTTGGACCTGTAACGGGAATGTCAACAGTAAAGCGAGCTCCATATTGATCCACCTTCCCAGGAGTTGGCGTGTTTTTCATTACCCCTTCCTGAAGCTGCTTCATCAGCAGATCAGAATTGCCCTTCGTAAATCCAAGCACCGATTCAAAAACACGAGCCTTGTTACCACCAACAGGATGATCAGGATTCAATGCGTAGTCTGTGAGCTTGCGCGGGTCAATAACCGCACGATTGGAGCCTACAAGTGAATGAGCTTCGACGAGCTCCGGAACTCCTTTTGCACCTTCAGCATTGTTCTCGTTATTGTATACCACACCCGGATTCAACTGATGACCTGGCGTCACATAAACACTACCACCTTGTTGGCCATCCAGCTGCGTCCCCCCAGTATTTGGAGTTGTAACGGCCTGCCCACCCTCCGCATACCCCCCACTGCTCGGGTTTTGCTTAGTCATCTCCGCCAGCAAACCTTCATACTTCTTCAACCGCGGATCGAGGACATGGATTGGAAGCCCCATGTTTTCGAGTGCGACATCCACAATCATCTTCACCATGACGGCACGCTGGGTCGCGTCACTCACGCCCCGCTCGATGGAGTCGATCGCACTCGATACCGCCGTCTGCATCTCTGCCTGCCGCTCAGGTGGTAATTGTGTGGCAGCGAGGGATGTCGCCAACGCCCCTAATAGCACTGACCCCGCCACTAGCACTGGTACAAAATTATGCTGGGTTTGCTGCAGCAAATTCATCCGGTACATCACCGCGAGAACTTGCATTGCCTTGTCTGGGTCCTGACCAGCCATGTCCGTAAGACGCTGGGCGACTAGTTCAAAATCCTTGCTCTGGTCACTTGGAGCGACCCTAGCAAGCAGTATCTTTACCGTTTTAGCGCGGGTTTCCTCGTTGCGATTGCCTAATTGGCGCGTCAGCTCTCGTGCAATCTGCTGACGATTCACTAGCTCCGCTCCGGTACCAGTGCCCAGCGTCGCTCCGACGATCAGTAAATCGCCAAGCTTGTGCAACGTTTCTTCAGCGTTTTCCCCATACTTCGAAACGCTGTCCTTCCAACCTTGCAGAGTGTCAGCAGGGTTCAGAACAGCCTTAACCGACGAGCTGGTGACATAAAGATCGGTCCGAGATTCCTTGTCGCGAGTGATTTCGTACGCTTTGTCCAGATCACGATTAAGCCCGACTGTAGAGTCTTTGCCCGTCCCTTCGTCGTTGCGCACCACGATCTCACCCGCGCCAACGGTGGCCCGCACAATTTGTTCGCGATCCTTCTCGTAGTTCCAGCCTTCAACGCTCCAACCCGACTTGCCTTCCTTCCCTTTTCCGATTTGACTGCCATCTTGTACAGCGCCGCTACCACCGTACGTACCGCCAACGTTCAGGTAATAACCGTGCTCTTTATCCTTCCCGGCGATATCGCTAAAGCCCAACGTGCCGGTGTCCAGCTTCAGGTTGCCGTTGTCGGCAGCAATCACTGCACCGTCAATCTGGGTGTGGTTCTCCGTACGAATGTCGACTTTGGACTTGCCAGTGATGCTGGTTTGCTCTTCGACCCAGTTGGTTTTGCCGGTGGTCTGACCATAACCCATCGAGCCACTGACACCGACGAATGAGCCGGTGGCACTGATATCGAATTCCTTGCCTTTGACTTTGCCAGTATCGGCAACCGAGGACACATTCAGATCGCCGCCCACGCGGCCGACTACTTCATCACCGCGCAGGTTGGCCCCGGCAATGTTGGTGTCCTTCCCGCTGCTGAAGCCCAATCGGTTGCCGGCGTAGAGATAAGCCTCTTGTTGTTGCTCGCCTTCTCGCTCCAGATTGCCCTTGCCGATATTGACGCTGACGTAGAGGCCTACGCCTTGCGAACCGAAGGTCAGACCGGCTTCGCCGCCGCCGTTGTGGCGGTTGTTGTCGCTGCTGCTGTCGTTGTGAGCCGATCGAATGTTGAGCTCATTGCCGGCATTCAGATCGATATCACGCTCGGCCTTGACCTGGGTGCCGATCAGGTTCAGGTCATTGCTGGCCTTGAGGTTGACATCGCGCCCGGCCGCCAATTGCGTGACCGTTGAAGAGCCCTGAGTGCTGTCAGCACTGGACGTGCCGTAACTGCCGCCGACACCCAGCTTGATGCCACCACTGGTACCGCCGTGAATGCCGCCCCAGCTTTCGGTGTTCTGGCTCTCTTCGCTGACACCACCCTTGGCAACATCGAAGGTCACGTCACGGCCTTTGACGTTGATGTCGCGCCCGGCGTTTACCCGGCTGCCATTGACCACTACATCATTGTTGGCATTGAGGTTGACGTCGTTACCCGCATTGAGCGTCGAGGATCGGTTGGTCTGTTCGATCACCACCTGACTGCTGCTCTGCTTGCTGTTACCAATCTTGAGGTCGCCTGTGGGCCCCGACAGGAATTGGCCGACGGCATCTACGCCCTTGAGTACGCTCGAACCTTTGCTGACGCCATTCTCGCCTTCACCTACGCCGCTTACAGCGTCCTTGGTGCGACCGTAGTTGTGGTTGAGCGAGAACCCCACGCCATTACGTTCGGCTTCACGCTGTTCCTCGACCAGCGAGGTTTCCTTCGCCGCATCGATGCGAATATCTCGACCTGCGGTCAGGCTGATGTCGTTGTCGGCTAGCAGGTCGGAACCCACCTGATTGATGTCCCGCACCGCTTTGACGGTCAGGTCCTGCCCAGCACTGATCTGGCTGGCAGCAGCCGTCTGTTGTTCGAAACGGTTCTTCTCCCTGTTGCTGTCGGCACCGGCAAAAAAGTTGATGCCGTTCGCATCACTGGAAACACCGACTCCAACCTGCTTGGCCTTTGACCAGTTTTGTTCGGCAGAAGCATTCTGAGCGGCGACGACATTGACGTCTCTGCCGGCATCCAGGCTGACGTTACGTCCGGCACTGATCCCACTGCCCACGACATTGATATCGCGCTCGGCTTTAAGACTCGCATCACGATCGGCAGACACCTGGCTACCCACGCTGGTGCTGCTTTGCGCCTGACGCCCCGACTCCTTGGCCGAGGAAATAGAGAGGGACCCGCCCGATGTCGAGAGCCCTACCTTTTTCTTGTATTGCTCGCTGCGGCTATAAGCCGTGTCGTTGGCCGAGACCAGGTTGATATCGCCGGTGTCGGTAATCAATCCAGCACGCATTTCGACGTCGTTACCAGCGCTGGCTTCACTCGCCCGCAGGCGGATGTCATTGCCCGCCGCCACGACCACATCATTGCCCGCTTCCAGCTCGCTGCCGACTTGCGTCGCGGTGGTCTTCAGCTGACTCTTGCCACTCTTGGACAACCCCAAGAAACCGGATTTGGTTTTCTTGCTGTAGGAACCGTGCTCCTCGCCCCCCGACAAGATCGCGACGTCACCGGTGGCGCCGATCATCAGGTCATTGCCGGCTTTGAGCTGACTACCGATCACGGTGACATCCCGGCCACCCTTGACGTTCATGCTGCCGTCCGCCTTTTTACTGGTGTTGAGTGTCAGGTCCTTGCCCGCCTCCACCACCGAGGCGACATTGGTGCTGTCATAGCTTTCGACTTGCTTGCTCTTGCTGCGACCAAAGGAGCCTTTGCTCTGCTTGGAATAGAACGAGGCGCTTTCGTCCTTGGCGGAGAGCACGTTGATATCGCCTGCGGCATCCAGCGCAACGTTTTGACTGGCTTTGACGTTGCTGGCCACCAACGTCAAATCCTGGCCTGCCTTGATGGCCAGATTCCCGCCTGACTGCACCGTCGAGGATTGCTGACGGATCTGATCGTTACTGCTTTTGACCTTTTTGCTTTTGGAGCTTTTGTGGCTTTCATTCGCAGCCGACTCGATGGCCACGTCTCTCGCAGCATCAAACGAGACATCTTTCTGGGCCGAAACCGCACTCGCGACGACTTTGATATCCTGGCCAGCCGTCGCGGTCAGACTCCCCCCGACTGACACCTGGCTACCGTATTGAGTGGTTTGACTCTGGCTCCAACTGGTTTTCTTGTGTCGGCCTTCACTGCTGTTGAGCTGTTCAGTGGAGACCATTTCAATATCGCGCCCAGCCTTCAGGGTGGCGCTGCCGCCCGCTTGAAGCACACTGCCGCTGTTACGGATATCTTTGCCGGCCGTCAGCTCCAGGTTGTTACCAGCCTCGATCCGTGCGGCACTGTTGACGTAGTCATTGTGTTGAACACCACCGGCGTAGCGGGTGTCCTCACTGACTCGCGTACGCTCGTTGATGATGTTGCCGTTATTAGCAACCAGACTCACATCCTTGCCTTTGATGATCCCGCCTTGAGCATTGCGAATGCTCTCAGTGGCGAGCAAAGACAAGCGGTCGTTCGCTTCCATCAACCCGTTGTTGCTGATGTTCTGAGCGCTGGCTTGCAGGTTGCTGCTTGCCCGCAAGGTGCCCTGATTCGCCAGCGCCCCCCCAGAGATCAACGTCACGTCACTGCCCTGGATCAACGCTCCGCCGGGTGCCAGGCGATTATTGGCCTGGGCCAGATACAGAACCGGCACCAACACCTTTTCCCCCCGGACTTCCTGCTCTTCCATCCAGACGATGTCATGAGTCAGGGCCGCAACCTGTGCGGAACTCAACGCGATGCCGGGAGCCAGATTCAGGGCGGTTTTGCTGGCAATGGCGTTGTCCATCAAGTAGCGATACATCGCCTCATCACTGTCCAGGCCGGCAATGAAACGCTGGCCTGTTCGGGCCAGCACCGCTTCTCGAACAAGACGCTGCTCATACAGACCGTCACCGAGTCGACGCTGAGTCTGATCGCTGTTGACGCCAATACGGCTGAGCAGGTAATCGGAGTTGACGAAGCCATTGAGGCTGGCGAAGGCCGGATTGGTTTCAATCAGGTATTTATGCTGCGGATTGCTGCTGACCTGGAACAGGCCCTTTTGCCCTTCAGGCAAGCTGAAGCCTGGCAACGACAGCGGGTTCACCGCTTGCTGCCGCAAGTCTGGAGTCAGTTGTGCGCTGAACTGCGCCAACGGCTCGGTGGGCGTAGCAACCGCCGTCGCCGCAACACGACTGGCACCGGCTGTCACCGACTCGCCTGGTCGGATAGAGCCGTTCAACACTTCCTGGCTGCCGGTAATAGTGACCGCGCCGGCGGCCTGGATCACCGCCATGGCACCGCCAACAGCACCTGAGGTCAGGGCGCTGCTGTAACCCGTCAGATTACCCAGGACGATCGATGACAGCGGCATCGCGGCCGGGTTGTAGCTTGGCGATGCCGGGTTGTTGTAGGCGTTGTACAACGCCATGTTGTCGATGAAGTTGTAATAGGCGTCGTCGTTCTTGGTGTAGATCATGTAGGAGGAGTAACGCTGCTCTCCCCCACCCGCACCGATATTTTTAAGGGTTTTGCTGTCGAGTTTGATCGCACCACCCGCCGAGACGGTACTGAACTGGTTGTCGAAACTGTCACCGATGAAGTTCAGTTCGGCACCGGAGATCAGATTGGCACGAGCCGAGTCTTCGACGACTTTTGTGCCAAACACCTCATTGACGCTGTAATAAGCTTCGCAGTGATCACCCTTGCAGTTATCCGTGAACGCCAGATCGATGTGGCCAGATGTCATGGCTGCAATGTAGGAGAATTTTTCCTTGCGGTTGATCAGGCGGTTGGCCAGAAGCTGCATGCCATGGGCACTTTCGATGGTCCCGGAAATGTTCTCGATCAAGCTCGCAGGCTTTGCATCGATACCACTGACGTCCAATCGACCAAGGCTGTAAATGTCGCCCTTGTTGTTGGTCAGGCTATTGGTCCGCAGGGCCATGTCGGCACCGCTGAAGATCAACCCGCCCTCGTTGACCAACGCGGGGGTTTCAACGCTCAACGCCTTGCCGGCCCCTAGCGTACCTCGGTTGGTCAGGCTGACGACCGTCAACAGCAGATCACCGGTCGCCGTCAGGCTGCCTTGGTTAACCATCTGACTACCGAGCTTAAAATCGGCATTACCGCCACTGCGTAGCTGCGCATCTGTTCCGAGGTCCGCACTGGCAGCCGCAAAAGACATTTTACCCTGGCTCTTGAGGGCGCCATTGCCTCGATAAGCACCACTGAGGACCAGCTTGAGATCACCTTGGGTTTCCAGGCTACCGTCGTTGATCCAATTCGCCCCGGTGGCCTCAACGCCTTCCACGGAGACCAGTTTGCCGCTGGCCGTCTGGGTAAACGTGCCAACTTTGAGACCAATTTTTTGCGCCTGGATGAGACTGGTATTGGTCCAATTGGCCAAGTCCAGATTGAGCTGGCTGTTGGTGATGAAACTGCCGCCAGCAGCGCCACTATCAGCCAGGGACAAATCAAACCCGCCCGTGCCCAAATGGCGAACGATCCCGAGTTGGTTCGTCAGACTCGCACTTTCGAGGGAAAACTGATCATTGCCGACCTCGACCAGGCCGCTGTCATTGTTGAACTGGTCCCCGATCTTGAACCGGCTATTTTCTTGGGCACCCAAAGCACGCAATTTGCCATTGGCGTTGGTCAAAGAATCTGAATCAATACGCAGGGTTTGCCGGGACTCGACCAGCCCTTGGTTGTTATCCAAAAGGCCACTTAACTTGAGCTCAATGTTCTCTGCACTCAAAGAACCTTGAAGGTTCTGCAGCGTGCCTGCATCGACCGTCAGTTGTTGGAGCGCGCTGAGCTCCCCCGCTTTGTTGAGGATCTCCCCACGCTTGAGCTCAAGGTTGCCTGCACTGGCAACCACATGACCACTGTCGTTGTTGAATCGTGAAGTGCTCGTGACTTCGACACTATCCCCTCGGACATCCCCCTGGGTGTTGTCGAAAGTGGCACTGGTGGACTTGAGGTGACCACCAAGGGCATTGAGTACGCCTTGCTGGTTGCGCACATCATCGGCCACCAGCGTCATGGCGCCAGCGCCGGTCAGGATTTTCCCGCCGCCGTTATCCAGGACTTGCATAGCCGTTGCTTTCAGGGCCCCTGTATTGGCCTGCACTGTGCCGGCGCGGTTGTCGAGACGCTTCGTGCTCACGGTCAAGCCATCAGCCTTGCTGAGGATCAGACCGTTGTCGCGGTTGTCCACCGCATCGCCCATGGTCACTGTCAGCGACTGATTGCTGGCAATGGTGCCGCCACGGTTATCCAGGCTGTTGCCTTGTACGTTCAGGGTTTGCTGGCCGATCACCTTGCCACCACGGTTATCCAGCGAAACGGCTTTGAGCGTTGCGGTCCCGCCAGCGACAAGCTCGGCATTGCGGTTATCAAACTGTTGAAGGTCCGTCGTGAGGGTGCCTTGAGCGTTGATTTTTCCCTGGTTGGTCAGGCTGCCACCCTGGATCTGCAAATGGCTGGAACTGTCGGTGCTGCCATCGCTTTTGAGTCCGGCATTGAGGTTGCTGCGGTTAGTGATCCGTTGCCCCTGCACATGCACATCAAGGGCGGCGGCCAGGCCGTTGACTATGTCGAGATCGCCAGCAGCGACAACCGTCGCATCCTTGCCGGCGTACACCGCTTGGGTGAGTTCGACTTCCCGGGCATTGAGCTTGACGTTACCCTGAGTCGCCTCGGTGCGTGCCAACGTCAGCTTGCCGCTGGCATCTATTTGCAGATCACCTGCGCTGGCCGCGACATCACCGGCAAGCTTTACCCCTACGCCTGCCTCGGTACCCACCAGCTTGATCGCACCCGCGTACATACCTCCGAGAGCAGAAGAGTCGATGGCCAGTTGAGGTGCCTGAGAAGCATTTGGCGCTTTAACCTTTGTAGCCAACGTGCTCGCATAGACCTCGTTACGACCCGTCACGACTGCCAATTGCTGTGCATGCAGCTCAGCGTTGATTTTGGCACTGCGAGTGATCAGTTCGAATTGGTTGACGTTGCTCGCATTCAGGCCACGGCCTTCGATTGCGATGGTGCCACCCTCAACGTCGTAACGATCCAGGCGACCGTTCTCAAGGATGGGCCGGCCCGTACTAAGCGTGACCTTGGGCGTGTTGATAAAACCGCAACCGTCACAGCTGACACCATGTGGGTTGGCAAGAATGACATGGGCGGCTTGCCCGGCCACTTCGGTGTAGCCTTTGAGCTGGCTGGGACTACCGCCGTTGACTTCATTGAGGATCAGATTGGCGGCGCGTCCATTGAGGTTGCTGTTGCCAATGATGTAGCCACCCAGTTGCGTACTTAGCAGATTGTTGGTGGCGTTGTTGAGGATGACGCCCTGCTGACCAACGTTGAAGTCGCTGTACTGGTTATGCGACAAGCCGGCGCCGTTGGGCGCGGCAATGTTCACCACCGGAACACCGTTGGCTGCCTGCCCGACAGTCGTCGCACTGCCGTTGACCACGATGCCGTCGGCGAGCGCCCAAATAGGTTGCCAAAATATGGCATTGGCGAGGATGAGCGCGAGTCCACGCTTGGGCAGCCCCCAGAAAGAGTCACGAGGATGCACGGAGGCAGAAGGCTGGCTGGCCAAAAAGGTGAATTGGCGGACGTCCATGTCGGTATCTCGATTAATCAGCAGAAGTTAAAGGAAGAAATCCATGCGCAAGTAAATCGGTGCTTCACGATCGCTTAGCGCTTCGGGTCGCTCGAGCGAGTGCCCGAAGGTGACACTGGCCGCCAGGTGCTCGCCTCTCGCGAACAGCTCAAGAGAATTGCTCGACACGCGGCCATGCTGCTCGGCGTTGTAGCGGTCGTTGCGGATCACACCCACGTCGTAGCCAAGGCCCGTTCCATATTCCGTCAGCAGCGGACGCAGCCAGGACCAGGTGACCGGGCGACTCCAGCGCAGGTCATTTCGCCAGTAACCGCCGCTGTCCCCGGTCAGGTTCTGATCCTTGTAGCCACGGATGGAAGACTGACCACCCAGACTCATGCGCTGAGGACTGAACAACACGTCTTCACTGCGCTGCCCGGTGATCAGGCTCGTGAACAGCAGCGACTCATCCCACCATTTGAAGGGCTGCAGATAACTGATCGTCGCGGTGTATTTGCGATAACGGGCATCGGGGGTCAAATTGCCGAAAGCGTCTCGTCGCTGGTTTTCACGCTGCGCGTCGAATGCACCGATGCCGTTCTGCATACCCAAATCAATGTTGATAAAGGCTCCGCCAACACGCCGTCCGTGGTTGATCCCCCACTGGACTTCGCTCAGCCGATTGCTGCTGACGTCGACCTTGCTGTCCTCGATAAAGTTGTTGGTGCGCAAGTAGGCCAACCCGGTGCTCAAGGACGTCTTGCTCACGGAGTCGCGATGAATCACTCGCTCCAGGCGCAACTGGTGATTCTGGCTATCGCCGGTCTGCTTGAAGTTGAAGCCACTGGCTTGGGCAAGAGAACGATATTCGCTCTGGCTGTAGGCGTAGCTGAGGTTCCACCAACCAAACGGCAGGTTGTAATAGAGAGAGGCATTTCTCGAGGTTTTTTGATGGTCGCTGACGGCATCATGGCCGCCGCGCAACATCAGTTGGTCAGCCAACCCCAGTGGACTGTCCCATTCGAACGAAGTCCCCCACTGCTGCTCACCCGTACTTTTTTGACCATCGTTGCTGCGCGACAGACCTGCACGCCAAGGCTTTTTAGCCGCGTTTTTGACCAGTACTTCACTGCCGCCCACATTCTGCCCAGGCGCCAACTCCATTTGCGCCTGGTTGGAGGGCAGCCGATTGAGCTGGTCCAACAATTGTTCAATTTCCCGCAGATTGAGCAGCTCGCCGGCTTTACCAGGAAAAGCCATCGCCAGTTCGCGATTCGACAGCTGACTGTCCGGCGCGCCCTTCAAACCTTCCAGCCGGCCTTCAACCACCAGCACTTTCAAATGCCCCCCAGATAAATCCTGCTGCGGCAAATAGGCGCGGCTGGTCACCAGTCCCTTAGCGATGTAGTGATCGGTGATGACTTTGAGCAACTCATTGAGCTGGGCGACACCCAAGCACTGGCCGATATAGGGGCGGAACAATTGCGTTCGTTGGCCAACGGAAAGACTGTCAGCACCGGTGAGCTCAATGTCCGTTATCGGAAAACAGCGGGTATCGACTGGCGCAGCTGGTGCCGAGGGGCGGGTGTCCTTGCCGGGCAAGTCCTTGAGCTCCTCCAGCCGACGACGTTGCTCTTCGAGCAGGCGATCCTGGCGCTCGCGAATCAAATCAGTGTCGCCAGGCGTCGTAGCGGCGAAGGCAATATTCAGCGGGGAAAGGCACAGAAAAGCCAGACACCACCTCGCCACAAAGGCGGGTGCGTACATATTCGATCCCGCGAAATGGTGGATAGTGGCCAATTAGTGGCGCGCATGCTAATTCGCCATGATTCTGGCGTCAACTTCCCGATAAAGAACACTCAGTGGCCAAGCTAGCAAAGTGCCGAGCGAAAAAATGTAGGAAGACTCGACCAACAACGACGGAGCGCTCGGTAAACGATCGAAAACGAGACCAACGCGCCGAGATGTTGAGGAGCCCTGCTATCAAGATCACAACCGCAGATTGGAACGGAATTGCGCAACGCAACCATCCATGGGCTCCAACAAATCTTTTTTTGTCGACGAAGACTGCTCTGCAAAACGATATGTGGAGCGGGAAACGAGACTCGAACTCGGGCGAATGAAGCTTTCAGTGACATGACAAGCCACTAAATATTCTTGGTGAGGAGAAAAGAGGGGGGATTTTCAGACATGAAAAAGCCCAACCTTTTCAGATTGGGCTAAGTCATTGAAAAATATGGTCGGGACGGAGTGATTCGAACACTCGACCCCTAGCACCCCATGCACGCAGTACCCCTGTAAGTCCTTGTGAAATGGCCGTTTTTACTGGCGCTCGCTGCAATCGAATGCCCACAAGTGCTTACAGATGCGTGAGAGAGTCACGCAAAAGTCACGCACCCTCCTCCGGCGTCCTGCCGACCGTTCGTCACATCAAAAAACAACTGCTACGCTCTCCTCTTCCACGGAGGAATGCCATGCCAAATTCAGATCTGCTCCCTTCCCTGCTATTCAAGATCAACGAAAACCAATTGGCCCTTGAGGCCGCGATCCTTGAACTGTCCAATTGGATCGAACAGCAAGGCGCAGCCGAAGTCGCGGACAACGTGCGTGGCGCCCTGGACACCATCGACAAGAACGAAGAGTTCATCAAGCTGACGCTCGCGGTGCTCATGTCGCCCGAATGAGTCACGGTTCGTCGCCCACCCATCGCCGAATCGGCAATCCTCGATTACTGTATATCCAAACAGTATCGATAAGGCGTTGCCGTGGACCCGCACGAAATTGAAGACACCAGCGACTGGCTTGGATGTCCTACCGAGCTTCAAACCTGCCGTCACTTTCTGCGCATGTACGAGAACGAGATCCAAGAGCTCAACCTGCAATTGCGCAAGGCCCGGGAGGACATCTTCGGCCTGGTGCAAATGCATGCTGACGTATCCACGGAGCGGGACCGGCTGAGAGCGGAATTAAATCGTGTCGCCGAGGAAAACTCCGAGCTGTCCGGGAGGGTTCGCAGTCTCCTCCTGATATCTGACCAGCGGGATCACCTGTTTAGAGAAAACCAGAGGCTGCTCAAGGAGAAGAGGGATAGGCAATAGCCCGGACGTAAGCCTGGCACGCGGCCAGTGCAATCAATCCTTGATCGCCGGCGTCGGTGATGGCGACAATTCGTTGAGCATGCGCTGGGTCAAGTCGGGCGCGTGTTCCTCCATGAACCACGCCGACGGTTTCGGTACCGGCTGACACTGCACAGCCACTGGCTGAATCCGTGGAGTCGATAAGGACTGACAGCCGCAGATCAGAAGTAGCGAGCCGATCACGCAGGCGACCCTGGTCTTTTTGAGCATTGGTCAAAGCCTCGTGGTGTATTTGGTCGTTGGCCGAAAGGCGCTGCTCGAGCGCGAGTCGCTTGTCCTGGTCGGCGCGGACCTGGGCAGCGGCAGCGTTGCTGATCGTGGTGATATCGCCTTGATGCAGGCCCGCCTGCTCTGCGAGCTGCTTCCCATAGCGCCAGTCTTGAACCTTCCAAGCACCCGCAGCGGACCCGCCCATCAACACCGCGACAAGCACCAGCAGAGCAATCAGGTTCTGCATCGGTGTCATCACGGCACATCCTTGAAAAAAACGTGTCCACCCAGCCGTAGGGTCTGCTTCGCCTTCATCGACCAGACCGGCGGTGTCTTCATGGCGATCGCGTAATAGTGCGTCGCGCCGTTGGTGGGGTCCGGCACCCTGCCGTCGATCACCTGGTCAGCCACAACTCGGCACTGGGCCAGCTCGCGGAACGGGATCTCCTTCACTCCGATCAGGAACGGGTAGTTAGGATCGGTCTTGTTCCAGCAACTGAACTGGTACCTGGCCTGGCACACGCCGGCGTAGCCCTCGCCCCACCAAGACTTATCCTTTCCGTCGAGTACGCGGTTGCGGATCGTGCAGGCGACAGCCACTTTCCCGGGCGTGGATTCGCCTCGGGCCTCACCCCAGATTGTACGGGCAAGGATGTCCCGGTCTTTCTCAGTGATCGGCATGCTTTTTCTCCAGGCAAAAAAACACCCGCTCAATGGCGGGTGTCTATTCGGATTCCGAGGATTGTTTATCGGCTACTTAAAGCGATCATGGATTATCTGCGCCATAAAAACGTTCAGAAAAGTCCTTCACGGACATTGTTGTATATTCAGGACTATAAGACTTTATTCTCTTCGCTTTCTTTTCATCATCGGTCGCAAAAACATACTTGCCGGTAGCCTCATCCTTAAGAGCAAGAGCTTGAAGAACTCGCAAATACCATTCTTTTTTGTTCAAAAAAGCAAAGTCGGATATAACTTGATACTGAGTGAACGTAGAATAGTCTATGCTTGCTATCCTTACATACGGAGGAAATGAAATATGATCTACATCAGTCAACACCATATCGAGAACTGACGCATGCTCCACCGTTGGAGTTGAGAAAAACACGTTCGCATCCATATCAATTGCAACCCAGCTATTACTATATGGCGTGAACACTTCTAGGAACGTATGGCCATTATCGTAGCTATTCCATTCGTCGAGTGTAAGCGTGGTGACAATTCTTGATTTTACGCCAATGTCTTCCAGCATCTCCCTTGAAAAATCGGAAACAGTATTGCACGTCATACTAAGAGATCTAGTGCGCAATGCTTCCAAAGAATCTTGATATTTATTGGCGTTATCTAAACCTCCGTGCTTTACAAGAGAAGATATCATTCTAAGTAAATTTATAGGGAATTCTGCATTACCCCTATCAAAAACAATTCTTCGCTCGGTAGTTACACCATCAAAACGCGAGACAATGAGATCTTCAGCACCATCTACAAGAACGCCATCACTATCCTCAAAATATTTTTTAAACTTGTCGCCATGCACTTCGCTCATCAAAACACGACCGTCATCATTTATAGACTTCGTAAAAAACCTTGGCCTATCAAAAAAATCACTACGCTTAACTTGTTTAGGCTCATGAATTAGCCCTGACTTATACGCTAAAGGGATAATAATTTTCTTGGCTGTATCGCGAGCGTTTTCAACCGAGAACGAACCTGAAAAATCTATTTCAGACTTATTATCAATAAGCGTGATAGATAACGCAAAAACAACTGCGCAAAATACGCACGTAATAAACTTCTTGTTCATCATTCATTCTCGTCCAAGAGATAATTCTTCTATGGATTGGTGAAGGGCTCATGACATGCGCTTCGGGGATTCTAATATTACAGAAATGATACCACTCATTGCCTGAGAATTGGGCTTGGAGCAGGCCATACCACAAGACTGCACTATGGCGAGACATCGAAGCTCACTCGCAAGCCCCTGAAATCAGCATTGTGGGGTCAGTAAAATTCAAACAATCGATTGAAAAATCCTCCTATACCACGCGTCAAACTGTTCAGGCGTCTCTAAATTCCACGACCAATAGCGCCCCATATCAAGAGAACCAGCGTAATCATAGTTGTACTTTGAGTCATCATCAATCGCTATACGACATGGCATTGGGAGGCCCGCGGTAAGACGATCGATGATGCCTGACACACTCAGATGCTTGCCAGTATCGTCGCAAAAATAACAACCGCTTGTAATATCCCACATGCGCCACTCACCGTAGTGCAGGGTCTCAAAAACAACGTGACCGTCGTCTTTGCCATTCTTCGGCCCAATTGTGCTAACGCTGATCACTCGTGCGTTAACACCAAGCTGATTGAATAGCCACACTGCAAAATAAGCCATATAGCCGCAACGCGCGGACCACTTGAAGTATCGGCCCGCGTTGCTCATCACCTGAAGCGAAGCGCCATCAAAACCGTATTCTGTTCCGGTTCCGTGCACATGGTTCCAACATATCGCACTGACAGTTGCATATACATCAACAGATCCGTTTACCCCTTCCCATACGATCCGATTGACGAACTCCATTGCTGATTTATTGAACCAGACGTACAGCCCTGGACGGGTACAGTCATACGAAAATCCCAGCACCTGATAGATACCGGGGAGCATGAATGCTGACCCATTTGGGAGAGGCACCCCACCTGCTGCTATTGGAATAGGGGTCTGCTCATTATCGACATAAAACCTGGCCATTACACACCCGATGCTCTTTTGTAAAAATCTACAAGTTCCTGGCTATTTTCTGGAAGAAACTCTTCCGCAAACCCGGCTTGCAGCACAGCAAATGCACCTACTATATGGCCATCTTTGTCTCTTTGAACGAACATTAGCGATACTCCTTCCAGCCCATGGCGACTATGCGATACCCAATATTGCCTGCCGCTGAGTAGTTTCGTACCCGAACTTGGCCTGCCGTATCCGTGAAGGCAAAAGCAAAGCCGCCTGCTGACTCCGCGTTACTCCCTCCGCCTGCATCGCCTGGAATGCCACCAGTATAATTACCGGGCCCGGTGCTCGTTGCCTGATCAGTAACGTCAGCAGCAGTGATTTTTATGTTGGTGCCGTCACCAGTTTGCAGAACGTTTAAGACAACCTCCACTGGTACGCCACTCATCCCCGAGATCGCAATAAGTGCAGTTGTTGGAGCAATCCCGGTGACGGTTGCCTCAACATTTGGCGTAACCCAATCAAACCTTCCGTTACCCCTATCTTTGAAAGCCCGGATATTTCCGCTGGCGTCCGTTGCAATTCTGCCGATATAAACAAAGCCAGAATATCCAGACGGTAGTGATGGAGTGGTGGCAGATGGATCAAACACTAGATCTGACGTGCCATCGCTTGTTTTTCTAATGCGATATATAAAATACGTTGCGTTATTGGCTCTAGACCCAGAACTCAATTTATTTTGATTATCGCCAGGCGCCCAAGCGCCTGTAGACTGCAGCACCCCTCGCATTGTGGTTGTTGCAACTACATCAACCGTATTGTCAGAGCTTCGCGCAGCTCCTGCGCCCACATCAACCGTGGTATTTGGGGTTGCAGCATTATTGGCCAGCCTGAAACCTGAGAAGTAGCCAAATGGCATTCCTTGGCTAGCTTGTAATGGATCCAGGACCACCATGTCTGTTCCGTCGTACTCAACGTCGCTGATCATATCTTCCACGATGACGGCAGCAATTTTGCTGCCGGTCGAATCGTACTGTTTGAGGTTTTTTGGACCCTTGCCTGAAACGTCCAGAGTTCCGCCTGCGGGGGCTGCCGCATGGAACTTCACACTGAAACGCTGGGGTGTTGCGTAAGCGTCAATCGCGGGATATGGGGTAATGGCGAAGTCTGGGGACGTTCCCGCTGTCGTAGAGGAGTTGAACCCTTGCCCCCGGATCAGGGTAGTTAACGCTGAAAGAACTTGATTCTGAGTTCCCTTGACCGGCGCTACACCACCAGCCACCAAGATGCTCATCAGCTCTTCTTGTACATCGTTGGCCCAGTCGTCGGTGACCATCGTGGCTTGAACACCGCCAACAGGGTCGCCATCAGTGAACCTGTTGTCGACCGTGGCTCCAGGCCCGTCAATTCTGTGCATGCGTCAATCTCCGTAGGCGAAGAGCGCGATCGTGTGCGCTGGCTTCAATTGATTTATTTTGCATTCGAGGGTGTCGTTGCCCCAGGTGCGCAACCTTTCCCCTACGGCTGACCGGCCGACTCGAAAGCTGGTTACCGTCACTTCGGGCGCTCGGATGAGCCAAGTGAAAACCCACGGTCCGTTTGTAAGAGAATCACCTGCGCGCGACATACCCACCCTGAACGGCCTGAACTGCTCGATAGTCACGGTGTAGCCGAGAGATGCGGCCAGCTCAATGAAGTACGCAGCGGATTGCCCGCCGGTGCTGGTGAGCTTGGTCAGCAATGCGTTGCGGCGCCCCTGCAGCGTTTCCTCGAGGACACCCGAGCACTTATCGGGAAGCCCTGCCACTCGCTCCCAATCCGACAGCAACTCTGCGGACGTGGTTGGGTTTGCCTCCTGCGGCAATACGCTGGCTCGCCCATCGACCCGCGCAAGTTCGATTGACATGCCATCCAGAAGGTCGTGCAGCGTTGTGCCTGGGTCGCGAGGGAAGGCCTGGCCGGGTGGAAGCAGCGCTTTCAGCTGCTCCCTATATTCAGCAGCTGTTGGCATTGCGCCTCCTACAGGGCAGAAAAGGTAAACGTTCCAGGAACCGCCATGTGACCCGCAGCGTGTGTAACGTCCGCCGTCGGGGCGTCGATCCGGTTGTTATCCTCACCCGCGGCCAGTGACACGGACTCGCGCAACCGGCTGACCAAAATCACACCGCCTGGCTCAGAATCGCGATCGATGAGGTCGCCCACCTCAGCACGGACTGCGTTCTGGACGGCAGTGGTGTTCGGCGAAAGCTTGATGTTCATGTTCAGCGGATCGGGAATCGGCGCCACAACGAAGACCTCTGCTGTGACCGGCGCGCGCTCATTGATATATGCCTGGACCTCGGCGACCTTTGCCGGCGATGGGATGAGGTCCTCGGCCTCGTCGCAGACGAACATCACCGTCACGGTGCCGGCTCCCATCTGCAGCGGGTAAACCCAAACTCGAGTTACACCCGCCACTTCCAGCGCCCACTGTTCGTAGTCGGACTTTGCTCCGCCGTGGGGAGGTTGTTGAATCCGCGCCAGCAAACGGGCCAGCAGTCTTTCGTCCGACTCAACGTCGACGCCTCCCTCAAGCTTTGTGGTGGTCGACCCGGTAGATTGAACGCCAGCGACTGGCGACAACAGGAAGATCGGCAAGCCGGTTCCGAAATTACCGACCTCCCCGGCCTCCAGCGCCAAAACCGGAAAGCTCAACGCCCCGCCACTGAATACCGAGTCCGTGAGCGCCTTGTACTGAACACCATCCTGGCGCTGCACGATCGTGCCGGCGAGGATGGTTGAAGTAGCCGCGCCCGGGAAAGCCAACTGGCCACCAGCAAAACCAGCGGTCTTCGGGATGACCTTCCAGATAGCAGCCCAGCGCTTCAGGTATTCGCCGGTTGATGTATCGATGATCGTCTGTTTGGCGATCCAGTCGAGGTAGCCGTACAACAGGTGGACGGCGCCGGCCTCGGACTGCCCGACAACCCCGAGCAGGGATCGGCGCAGGACGGCGCTGTCGACGCCCGTCACCCGGCTGCTGATGTCCGTGATTACTCGGTTGATCAGCTCGGTCAATGTGGGTCTTGCAAATGGCATCAGGCAGACCTCTTCGCGGCTTGTGCCGCCCATTCGTAGTTGAATCGATAACGAACCGGCGAGCCTGTCGGCCGGAAAATATCGACGGTAATCCACATCCAGCCTCTGGCTCCAAACTCTGTCGTGACCTCAACTCGTGTCGCGATGAGGTCTTCAATCATCCACAACAAAGCCTCCACGCAATACTGCTTGGCGCGGCCGAGGACCTCCGGAAGTTGTTTCTCACGCGCCAGCAGCCACAACAGCGAGCCGGTCTTGTCCGATGGCGTGGCGTTGCCGATGTCGCCCCAGTAGCCTCGCAGGTCATCCTGCGGAAGCTCGACAGGGATCTGTTCAGGACTGGCGCGGCGATCGGTGAAGAGGCTGATGATCACGGCGGTCTCTAGGCCGTTGTCTCGCTCCAAATCGAAGCCGGATAAAACCAGAGCCCCGCCATTTTCGGTCATCACCATTGCAGCATCGGCCATCAGACGGGCGCTCCGGTATTTGCGGGGCCCGTAAGGACACCGCTGTGCTGGTGGGTGCTGCCTATGTTCTTTTCATTGTTGGTAAGGGTGCCGGTAGTCTTGATGTTGCCTACCACCTCGATATTGCCTACCACTTCTAGATCGCCGATCAGCTTGATCGTCGGCGCCACCACTTCAACGTGCTGAACAGCCGTAACCTTCACCATTTCGCGAAGCAGTTCGACCTTATTGCCGAGGTCGTCATACATGGCCACCTCGCCACCCAGTAGCGGGATCCGGTACCGGCGATCGTCGATTACCAGGACAATGCCTTGTTCCCGGCTTCCACCATTGAACGCGACGGCGCAGTCGCCGCCCGTGGGGTGGCTGGTGAACCCGTAGTTCTGCATGTGCTCGACATCGTCGATAATTTCGTTCTTCAGCATTTCCACCTGAGTTTGCTGCCGAGGCCCGGAATCTTTCACCGCGCGGATCACGCCACGGCCGAACACCATCTTGACCAGGTTCAATACATCACTCATTTCGGCGGATCCTCTTCCCCGATGGCTTCGGCCCAGATATTTCGCTTGGCCACTTTCCCTTTCTTCGCATCCTTGCCGTCTGGCGGCTCAGGCGCGAAAGCCTGGGGGCTCACGATTTCGAGTTTGGTAGTGGTACCACCCTCGCCTCGCTCATATGTGGCCTGTCGAATGATCATTTCCCCATCGCAACGCAGCCACGATGAGCGGACGTAGACCAGCATGCCGGGCTCCCACAACGGTCCGCCCGGGCTCTGGCGCCAACCCTGCACCGTTACGCTTGCGCCGGCTGACTTGCCGATGCGGCTGTTCGCTTCCCACGTCGCCCGCTCCTGCAGCCCCGCCGAAGTCCCGCCGGTTTCGGCAACGATAAGCATCGGTCGATAGCGCTTGATGCCGCTGTCCGTCACTGAGCCTTCAATGTGAGCCTCGGTTTCACCGTCGCTGTCCGCGCTGTAGGCCGCCTGACCTTTGATCAGGTAGCTGCTGAAGCGCTGGCTGTGATCGATCGTGCCACTGGCATTCAGGATGTTTTCACCCTGCACCAGGCCGACAGTTGCCCGACGACCACCGGCCCGGGTTATCAGCAGGCCACCAGCACCATCTGGCATCAGCAGAACACGGCGCTGACGGGCGTACCGTTCAATTGCTTTGAACGCGGTTTCACCCTGCTGCAACTTGCACACAGCAAATGGCTCGCCCACGTCGACATCGGCAACAACCGAGACGCCAAACGGCTTGGCCAGTGCTTGGGCGAACCGCAACAGGTCGATGTTCTTCCATTGATCCGGTGAGTGGACCGCGCTGCAGTCGACCAAGTCGGCCACCTTGTCGCGACCTTGAATGTTGATGGTGTGATCGGTCGCGCTGTAGGACGGCTTTATGATGTCGACATAGCCGACCACCATTGGGATTCCGGCCAGCCGCACTTCTTGTGCATCGCCGGGAACGATCGGCCAAGGCTCGATTTGAGCTTGGTTCACTTCGTCGCCTTCCCATCGCTCCGTCAAAGTGGCGGTGAACGCAGTGGTTGCTGCGTCAATTGCCCGCGTAACTCCGAGTGACGTCCACCCGGAGTACTTCATTCCATTGACCAGCAGTTCGAGGTCATCCATCTGCAAGAACCTCAAGCTGATTACCACCCATCAGAAAGCCAGGGTGCGGTGGATTGTTTCGGGCGGCGATCTCGTCCGCGCGACCGGCATCTCCGTAAATCTGGTAGGCCACCAGCAATGACAGCAGCGTTTCACGAGGCACGTACTGGACGATCCGAGCCAGGTCCTGTTCCGGGTCCGGGACCGCCTTCACAACGCTCGTGCGCAAATCCGACAGCGCGACATATAGCTCGTCGTTCGGTGTTGACTCGCTTTCCGAATCGATGCGGTCAACCAGTTCCTCGCGGACCTTGATTGCCGCCTGATAGCTGTCATATACGGTTGGCACGGTCGTTACCTGGGTAACGCCGCTGGTCGTTGTGACCGGCGTTTGCGTGACCACTGCGGCTTTTGCCGCCTCAGCCACCGCTACCTGGCGAACCAAAGCATTCATGGCGAGGCTGTTCGTGGCTTGCTGCTGACGGCTCGGAGTAGCGGTACTGCCGGAGTAGCTGGGCGGCGACCGGTCAAACAGACTCGTCAACATATCGAGGGCGTTGACACCGAAGGCCGATCGGATTGAGCCAAACAAACCCGTGATCCGACTGACCATTTGCAACGGCTGCTGCACCAGGCTGAACGCTTCTGAACCAAGTCCTTTGGCCTGCAGATAGAAGTCAGATGCCGCTTGCAGGTCGCCCGCAAAACTCACACCGGGAGCGGCCATGAATTCGCCGAGATCGGAAAGTCCGGTGGCCGCAGACTCAGTGACGTAAGCCGGGAACCCTGTGGTCAAGAAATCCGAAACGAAGCTTTTCTCCGCAGCTACCGTAACGGCATTGCCCTTCGCGCTGATGGCATTGACGGTGTCTACCTTTGCCGAAGGGTAAGAGGCCTCGCCTGACTCCAGGAAGGTCAGTTTAACCAGGCACATGCCGCCTTCGTTGGAGCTCTCGCTTACGCCAAGCCCTCGACAGGTGACAGTCATCTCGCCACGGTACGGGTGAACCAGAACCCCAGGGCCTGCGGTTTCGCAAGCCTTGATCAGTTCGTCGCGCTGGGTTTGGTAGTCAGCACCAATCAGGTAGCCGGATACAGAAAACTCACGAGCCTTTCGGCCAAGGTCCTCGGTATACGGAACATCTCGTTGAGCATGCTCATGCACTGCTTGCCGGCGGCCATGGGTGCTGTCTGCAGACTCAACAAAAAAAGGAACGCCGCGAAAGCTCGCGGCGCGGTAGTTGTCTCTCCAGCCCATGGGTGGCTCCGGTTAGTTCGCCATTGAGTAGCCCAAATCAGTATCGAACTGGGCGCCCTGGCTTCCCTCTGTTTTGACTTTGGTGCCGGGCGGAGTGTTTGCGAAATCGACCTTCACACGTACTTCGGAAGGCTGCTGTTGTGCCTGAACGATCTTGGCTGACTCGTTGCCGACCTGAGCTGCACGTCGGCCGATATCGGCGAGGTCCTTCTCCGATCCAGGTGCAGCGGCTCCTGATTCCGGCGCTTGCGCTGACTGCTGCCCTTCGCCGGCACCGCCACCCGTCGCAGGATCAGCAGAAATTTCGATCCCGAGCATCTTCGCCGCCCAGTCTGGAATCGCGCTTTTCATCGCGCTGATTGCGTCCTGCACCTTAGCCCCGAGGATTGCCCCCAAGTCCCAACCTGTCAGGTACTGCACCAGCCCCATGAACGCCTCGGTCATCAACGTGACGGGGTTGTATTCCTTCCACAGCTTCCAGATGCCGTTGATGATCCCGTCGCTGAACGCGGCCTTCACGCCAGCCCACTTCTCTTCGAAGAAAGCCACGATCTGATCCCAGTTCTTGTAGATGATGTAGGCAGCAGCACCCACGGCCGCGATCGCAGCAAGGAACCATCCAACGGGAGTGGTGAGAATCGCCACGCCGAGCCCCTTGAACGCAACGGCCAGGCTGTAAATGCTGACCAGAAGACCGCCGCCGAGGTACGCACCCAAGGCCGCGAACACGACATTGGCCCCACCGAATGTGTCGGCCATCCAACCGATCGCGCTGATTACCGGCTGGATGCCGTCGTAAAGGTCGCCGAGGAAACCAACGATCTTTTCGATGTTGCCCGGCAGATCCCGAGCAAACGCCGTGGCGAAAGCTTCGATCTGCGGCCGGTATTTCACGATGGTCTCTGTCAGCCAGGTCGCCATCTTGCTGAGCTCAGGCACCAGAGCGGTACCGATGGTATTGCCGACGCCACTGATCGACGCCTTGAGCGTGTCCAGGATGTCGCCGAACGCTTCACCATCCCGCACGGCATCGTCAGAAAGAACGATACCGAGACGACGAGCTTCGTCGGACATCTCCTGTAGGCCGGCACTGCCGCCCCTGATCAGCGGCAGCAACTCCGTGGCGCTTTTGCCGAAGATCTTCACTGCGGCCTGGGCCTGCAGCGATGGGTTTTTAATTTTCGAAATTCGGTCCACGAACATCGCGAACTGCTCATCAGTACTCTTCAGGCTGCCGTCGGTGTTCTTCAGCTTGATGCCGAGGCCGGCAAACATATCCGTGAGCTCTTTCGAGCCCTTCGCCGCGGCACCGACGTTGATGTTCATCTTCTGAAGCGCACCCGCCAGCACCTCGGATGAGGAGCCGGTGAGTTTGGCGGCAAAGCCGAGCTCCTGGAATCGTTCACGACTGATGCCGGTTCGCTCGGCTGTATCACCGATCGCGCCGGTAGCATCGGCGTAGCCATTGACGAACAACCCGAGCGCAGCGCTGGTGATCCCCAAGGTGGCACCGAGCCCAAGCAACCTGTCCCGGCTCTGCCCCACCGCTGCGCCGACGCCACCCACGGCATGACCAACATTCTTCAGGCTGTTGGTGAACACGGGCAGACCAGCACGATCGAGCGCCTTGCTGACGCCAGCGCTGGCCGCCTGCACTTTGCCCATGATCCCGCGCAACGGGCCGGTGATCTGGTCGACGGCTTTGATGATTACGTTTAATCCGTAGCCTTTGTCTGCCACCCCGTCCACTCCTCTGCCCGCTCAAGCCACCAGTTCAACTCCTCGAGATCCATTTCCATGACCTCGGAGGGCTGAACACCCATAATTTTGACGACGGCGGTTATTCCTCCTTCCCACCCCCGAGGTGTTGAAGCAAAAAATCACGCGCCTCCTGAAGCAGCACGCCTTGATCCTCCTCACCCAAATCCTCAATGAACGCAGGAGGGCGCCCGGACAGCTTCGCGCCGAGGTCGATCAGCGTCGAAAAGTCGAGATCAATTGCGCCCTTACCTTTGCCGTCAGAGGTGACGCGCAATGTGTAGCCGCGCAGATACTTCAGCTTTCGGGTCAAGGTCAGTTCCGTGACCGTTTCGCTACCGAACTCGATGGGCTCGATCAGGACAATCTTTTTTTCCTTCGCCATTACTTGACCTCCTCGGCCGACTTGCCTTCAAAACGTGCACCCACGTTGCCCTCGCCGGTGTTGCCCGTGCCTTCACTGGCGTACCACGCTTCACGCAGGACGATTACTTTGCCGTTGGCCAACTCGAGAGTGATCGTGGATTCGCTGATAGCCACCAGCGCCTCAAGACTCATCTCTTGGCGATCAGTAACTTCGCCTTCGATGAACGGGATCTGCGGGACCTCCTTGTAGCCGTGGACGCCGTCGGACCCGACAACGCCCTCCTTCTTCGGCTTACCGAGGTTGTAGGTGAAGTCACCCTTGGCGAAATACATATCGCCGTCGATCTTCAAACTGATGATGCCGCCAATGCGGTTCTTGCCTGCCATGTGATGGTTCTCCCGGAGGCCGCCTTACAGGCGGAATTGAATCTTGTTGGCGACGATCCGCAGTTGGTTGACCAGATCCGGCGGTAACAGCATGTCGAGGCGGTTCGGGTCGCTGACATTGCGCTCGGCAATAAGATTGGCCTTGAAGTCGTCGATGTTCTCGACGAGCCCGATGTCTTCCCATTCGCGGAACTTGGCGATGGCTTCAGCCTTCATCACGTTCGGCGTGACCACCGCCTGGCCAATACCGTAGCGAGTGCCGTTGTCGGCCAGCTTGTGGCGCGGGTACTTGCGCAGGATGTAGTCGCGCCAGTCGTGACGGATGAACATCAGGGTGAACAGGGTTTCGCTGTCCAGGTAGCTGATGTCCGACGCGCCGGCGGCGTTGGTTTTGTAAGTGGTGATCAGGCGCTCAACGAGCATGGTGCCGTCGGTGGCGACCTTGCTGGTGGCGATGCCATCGAACAGCAGCAGGTTGCGCTCTTCGTTGGTGAATCGATCAGCGGCGGCCGGCGGTAAGCACCATGCGTAAGCCAGGTTCTGAATCGGCCGTGCCGGATCGATGGCCGCGTAATACGCCGCAATCGCCATCGTTTCAGCAGCCTTCTCATAAGCCGGCATCGGCTCATCGTTGGCCATGATAATGCTGAGGTGCTGGTTGTTATGGCTGTCGCCGAGCGTGCCCAGCGAACCTTGAGTGCCGCGCGCGGCCGCGAAGGCGTGTGCCTCGATCTCGCGATTCCAGGCGAAGCGGCTGTTCAATTCGGTTTTGATGCTGGCCAGACTGGCGCCGTCGGTGTACGGAATGGCCCAAGTGTGCAACCACTCATCGCCCAGATTCGCCAGTGCGGTGTCGAGTACTGGGTTGCCGGTGCCGCTTGCAAACGCGGTTACCGTGGCACCGACACCAGCAGGCAAGGCCTGACCGGCGTAATAGTTCACCCGCGCATCAAGACTGTTGCCCGCCTCGCCTTTGTGGCGACTGGTCAGTGTCACAGTGGCGGTGGCTGCGGCGGCAGTGACTGGCATATCGGCTGCAGCATTGATTGCGGCGGCAGCCGCAGTGGCAATGGCTGTCGCTGCGTCACCGCTGACAACACCAACCGAAACGCGGCGCCCCGCAATCATCAGTTCGATAGTGCCGGACGCGGTAGCCGGGCCGGTGAAGACCACGGTGCCCGTCGCGGCAACGCCGGCGGCATTGTCGATCAGCGGCATCACCAGCAACTCGGTGTAGGTGTCGATTGCCATGGCGGCACGCACCATACCGGCGAGCATGGAGCCAGCGCCGAACTGGGTATCCGCTTGCGCAGGGCTGGTCACACGGATCAGGGTATTGGCCGCTGCGAGCCCGGCAGTCAACTTTTGGCCGATCAACAGACGGCGGTAGGTGACCGACTGCGGGCCGCGCACGGCCTTGCTGTTGTCGACTTCGCTGTAAACGCCAGGCTTGCGCAGCGATCCAGGCCCAGGGATGGTGTCAAATCCGAGACTCATTGTTTTTCACCTTTCGCGGTCAGGGCCTGGGCTTCAGGCTGTTCAGGTTCAAGCGTGACGTCACCGGCCGCTTCCTTGCGGATCCAGTAACTGTTCTTTTCCAGCGACTTGCCTTCTTCCGGCAATGCCTCATAGCTGCCAGGGATCCGCACCAGGCGCCCCTCGACGGGTTTAACCAGCACTCGGGTGGTCATGGGTTCAGGTCCTCTATGATCGTTTTGGCACGATCCGCCGGATTGGATTGGGCATTGCCAAGGCTGAACTCGGTTTTTATCGAGTTCATATCTGGCAGGCTTTCGTTGAAGAGATCGTCGGGGTGACGATCGAAGTACTCGGCCTCGAAGATGAGTCGACAGGCGCCGGTCAAATGCTCTGACTGATCGAGAAGCACCATGCGAGATCGCACGTATTGCAGGTCGTTCGCCGTATCGCCGAGCGTGTCGTCCATGAGCAGCAGCCTTTCGACTTGCCGGGCCAACGTGTCCAGCGTGTCGTCCAGCGCCTCGTTACCTTCGGCGTGGATCTCTACCACCAATTCCACCCGGCGCCGGTATTCCCGCGGCGCCTGGTTAAAGATCTCGCCGGACTCGTCCATCGTGTAAACGATGATTGCGGGGAGCTCGCTCTGCCATCCGTTGGAAATGAGCGGCGCCACTCGACTGGCATAAACGCTTGCCCCGGCATTGGTGGCCCCCATCAAGACCGCAACGGCCTGCTTGCGGATCAGTTCTCTTGGGTGAGCCATGCTCAGGCCTTCTGAAGGATGATGGTTACACCGGCTACGCCATCGGGCTGCACGTCGCTGATTTTGTACAAAACGCCACGAGCCTGGACGCGATCGCGGTTTGTAGGTTCGTTCGGCAAATCGATCAACCGAACACCGAGAATCGGTTTATTGGTCGATACCGGAGCGCCTGTCTCCGGATCAACAGAGACGTGCGCGGTATCGAACACGGCTTGGGCCAGAGGCACGCCTGGCTCGATTCCATCGGTCAGCCAGTAAACCGCGCCCTCCGGATCGAGGGCGGCCGATGGCTCACTAAAGGTACGGATCGAAACGCCGAGCATGCGCTGGGCCATGGAGGCCCAGCCCATTACACCGGCGCCGGGGAAGAAACGCCGTTGAGACGGCAGGCGCCGGTCGCGCTCGGGTTGGCCGCGATCTCGGTTGCCACACCCACCAGCACCAGGCCGGTTGCAGAAACGTTGGTGAGCGCCCGGCTGGTGGTGTTCATGTAGATCAGATCGCCCTGAGCCCAAGCCTGCGCGCTGATTTTGGTCAGGCCGAACACACCGCAGAGCTTCAGCACTACCGATGCGCCTGCTACTTCAGTGGTGGCCGCAACACCAATGAACGCGCCAACTTTGTAGAGCTCGCCCGAGACGGTACCGCCGGCCGGGGCGATGACGGTGATGCAGTCGCCGTGCTGGATGAAAGTTTTCATGCAAGGTCCCCTTTAGAGACAGAAACTGGAAAACAAAAAGGGCGCCACGCGGCGCCCTTTTGGGGTCTGATCGAACTGGCGAGTTACGCGCCTGGGTTTTTGTAAGCGCCGCGGTAATCAATCCAGGCAGCACCGAACACCAAGCGTGCCTTGATTTCCATGCCGTCAACTTCGAAGCCCTCGCGGGTCTCGGTAAATACGCCTGGCTCACCTTCCAGATAGGCGTACTCGAACGTGTCGATGAGGCCAGCCTCGGTAAACAGGTACCACTGGTTACCGGTAATGCGACCGTCAACGATGACAATGAGCGACGTGTTGCGACCGTCATTGATATCCGAGTTCTTCGCGGGAACGTACTGGGAGCTGGTGAACTGGAAGGCTTCCAGTTCCTTGTCGGGACCAACCACCAAATAACGTGGTTCAACGTTGAGGAACGCACCTGCCTTGGATTTTTGCTTACGCATTGCAGCGCGAGCGGCACCCAGCGTGGTGGTGTTGATCGCTCCGCCACTGCCCGCGATGTTGCCGTGACCTGCGACGAAGATGGCAGTGCCATCGGTGAAGTTAGGGTTGCTGAGGATCAGATTCCAAACCAGATTGGATTCGGTCTCAGCTGCAGCCAGGCCGTAAGCTCGAGGAATTCGAGTCAGCGCACCTAGGTCATCGTTGATAACCGATTCCCACGTGATGGGAATGATCTTGCCGAATTTCGTAACGCGAATCGGAGCACCCTCTTCTTCGAGCTTGCCGTACTTGTACTCGCCGTGCTCTTTGACTTCTTCCAGCGCAGAGATATCGCCCAGCGCTGCGCGAGTCGTGGCTCGGAAATCCGGAACAGTGGTCGGCTGCCCCAGTGGACGCCAGGTTTGTGGCGCCTGGGCGTAAGCATCACGCAAGGTGCGGGTTACCCCGCCGCCGAGCAGGATAGGAAAATCACTGGTGGTTTGCATGCCGGCGGCACGCATGGCCGTACGGTCACAACCGAGAGCGGCCCGGGCGACTTCTTGTGGGAGCATGCCGCGCGCATTACCGCCGACAGTTTCCACGCATTCACGCGCCAGATCGAGCAAGCGCATACCGCGAAACTCACGTGCACCGTCGATCAAAGCGATGGTCGGGTTACAACGGTTGAGCAAAGCATTCTGCATCGCTTCGCGCTTTGCCGTCAGAACTGCCTTATCCAAACCACCAACGATGGTTGGCTGGCTGTTACGTGATTCGGGCTGGCTACCGGCTTGGCGCTCAGCTACTTTGTCGATCAGCGCAGAACTGGCATCGGCGATCGATACGCCACGGGCGACCAGGTCTTCAGCGACGTCGTCACCCAGACCGACCTTCTTCGCCATTTGGCGAATGGTAAGGCTGCGCTTGCGCTCTGCCTCTTCCGCCTGCCGGCGGATCAGCTCCTCGGCCGCGCGCTTTTCTTCTTCAGTCATCGGGTTTTCCTCGGTGGTGTTGGCCACGGCGGCCGGTTGGTCGAGAGGCTGCTGCGCCTCGCGAACTTCAAAAATGGTGTTGAAGCGTTGGCCCTTATAATTAGCGGCGGTTTCGGCGCTTCGGATCTTGGCGCCATCGTCAAAACCGATGGGGACCAAGGACAACTCCAACGGTTCCCAATCTACGGCGCGGTAGGTCGGTAGCTTGTCGTCTTCCTCCTCGACTACCTCGTAGCGGTGAACGGCATAGCCGACACTGATGTTCCGCAGGATCCCGTCTTGCACGTCCCGGAAGATGCCTTCGACATCCTCGCGCTGGCTGAAGCGGACCAAAGCGCGGCCCTCTTCGCCTTCGAGCCAAGCCTTCTCTACAACGCCGATCACGTCTGAAAGCTCATACGAGCTATGGGCGTTCAGGAACGGCGCACCGTTGTTGAGCCGGTCAAGACGTAGCGCCTTGGAGCTGACCTCGAGCTCCTCCATATAACTGCCGATGTCCCAGGACCAGCGCCGGCCTTTCGAGCCTGTGGTCCAGGTGAGCTCAACGGTGCGCTGCTCGACATCAACCGAGCCTTCACGCACGGCGGCGCGCAGGCTAAGCATTGGCGTTTCATGCGTCTTGTTGGTCGTCGCCTGATTCGGAGTTGGCATCGTCTGTTTTCTCTTCGGTTGGTGGCGGCTGACTTGGTGAGCCAGCGGCCGCGACTCGGCGCGGGTCGCAATCCAGGACCAGGCCGTACTCGTCGATCATTTCGTTGGCTTTCTTGATTTGCTCTGCGTGACGCTTCGGGTCCGTAATGCCGAGTTCGCGTAAAGCATCCGGCCAGGTAGTCAACCCGTTCCGCACCCGCGTGATGACGTTCTCGGTTTCAGACTTCGGATCGACCATGTCGCGGCGCGGGGGAACCCAGTAAGCCTTGACGTCATCTATCACCCCGCCCGGCAACAGGACCTGGGCTTCCATGAACCAGCGCCAGACCTGGTCGCAAAGCTGAGGGATCAGCATTCGCCACTGCCAGACGTCCACGCGGCGGGCAAAGTTGAGCCACCCCATGCGACCACTGGAGAAGTTGACGCCCTTTAGGTCGCCGGTCAGTAGTTCGTAAGGGACACCCAGACCGACCGCGATGGCATGCAGCGCTTGCCAGGAATAAGGCGTGTAGCCGTTGAAGGTTGGTGGAGTGCCGAAACTGACCGACTCGCCGAGCGACAACTCCTGAAGCATTCCTGGCTCCATGCGATCAATGAGAGGCGGTCGTTTATTGGAGCCTGCGGGGCTACTTTCAGGGTCCTTGGTAATGAACCCTGCGAAGCACGCGGCGATCTTCGCCTGCTCCATGACGGCATCTTCCATCTCGTCGAACTTGCTCATGCGCTGAATCACAGGAGCCAGCCAGGTGTAACCCCGCGCCTGACCTGGCCGCTTCCGGAAGAACACATGAATCACGTCTTCGGCTGGCACCCGCGACGACTGCAGCGAGCCCCATGCCGCGTTCGAGCCAGGATGTCTATCGAACAACCAGTAGGCGACCCGTCGACCAAGAGCATCGAACTCGACACCCTGAATAACTTCATTCAGGCCGATGATCGCCGCCTTGTTTTCATCGAGGAAGTCGGCTTCCAGAACTTGGAGCTGAACCGGAACAGGTAGCCCATCGGAACTTTTACGGCGGCGGCGGCGAATGAGGCACTCACCGCTTTCCGTGATGGCCTCCATGATCATGTGCTGCAGACCGTAGAAGTTTTCCAGGCCATCCGCGTCGCAAGCGGTCGTCTCCGCCCAAGCCTTCCAAAGATCCACCAGCTTCAGGCCATCACGATCGCGCCGCGCCAATGGCAATGGAACGATGCCGGCACCAACAGTGTTATCTGCTATGCCAGTGATTGCTCGCTCAGCGAATGGGTTGTTCCGGCGTTGTTCGCGAGCGCGATTCCGAAGCTTCGCCAAAGCTGGAGCGTTCTCGGCGTTTGCATCAGCACCAGTGGCGCGCCATCTATCATTTCTTCGGCCGCCTGCCGCACCCTCGAACCTGCGCTTCAGCATGTCCATTGTCATCTCGGTGCGCAGCTTTTTCAGGCGTGCGTCCGATCGTTTCGCGGCATACCCAGGGAACAGGCTGTCGAGCATGCTCATGGGTAATATCCTTTCGAGAATGAGGTGTAGCGGCGACCGCCGTCGGTGTTTGCATTCAGGCCGAGTTCTCCGGCCATCAGTTTTAGAATCCGGATCATCTCGTCGAGTGACCGGTAGGTGACGCTTTTATCGGCGTAGCGGACGGACAGCGCGCCTTCGGCGATGGCAGCCTGCAAGGCCTGGTACTGCTCGATTGTGAACGCCATAAGTCTCACTACCAGAATGTGGATTTCTTCCGCGGCCGTTCTTCGGCGTCCGGTTCATTGCCGCCGGTGACAGCAGCAACCAGCAAGTCGAGATCAAGCCCGAACCGCTGCTGGCAAATGCGCAGTGCGGCGAGCGCGTACACGAAACAATCGAGGGCCTCGTTTCGACGGCCGCCGCTGTCCCAGCGCATCACGCGTTTGCCTTTAGAGATGGCTGCTTTTTTCTTTTCGGAGGTGAGCTGCTTGACCTCCGACTCGTCGCAGATCGCGTCGTTGGCCGGAAGGTGAACTACACCAGGCTGCGACACGCCAGCCTGGGAGGCAGCCGTATCAACGGGTAGCCCCATCCGGCTGTAGAGCAACTCTTTGGCGTTGTCGGTACCGACCTCGGTGAGGAAGACCTTGTGCACCTTGTTCTTGGTGCGCGGAAAGTTTGCGATCGGCTTGCCGTAGATGGTCGCGCCACGGATAGGAACGACCCATTGCACACCATGCTTTCGACTCTCCGCGTAAACCTCGTCGGCGTAGTGTCCGCCGGCGTCCCACGTCCAGCGCTCCACCTTCATGATGGTGCCGTCCACGCGAGTGAACTGCCGGTGCAGCTCAAGCCCCACCTTGCGCCGAAGTTCTTCGCTGGCAGGGTCGCCCATCAGAATGAAGCGATGTACCAACCAAGCTTCCTCACCGGGACCGAACGCCCAGACGCGCCCCTCGAAACGGTCGTCCTGGGTGTCGATGCCACCCACTAGAACAAGGCCAAGGGCCGGGACCGACGGATAAACTTCGCGCCGGCCGTACAGGACTTCTGAGTCGAGCTTTTCGCCCTGGTCGTCGTCCCACGTTTCGCCGCGCGTGGTGTTGATGAAGGTGATCAGCTTCGAGACGTCGCCTTTCACCTTGAGCCATTCTTCGGCCAGGCTGAGCCACGTACTCCAGGTGCTGTAGATCGCCCAAATGCTGAAACTGACCGAGCGCGGGGTGCGCATGATTTCGTCATCCGACCCATACCAGTCCATGCCGTCACGGGTCCAGATGCCGGTATGTTCACAGATCCACCGTCCGGTCTTGGAAGCTTCAACCATTTCGTTGTGCCAGATCACACAGGCGGCGTGCTCGCACACGTACCAGGCTTTCTCGGCCTCACCGAGTGGGTTCTTTTCCCACTTCAACCCGAACTCACAATCCTTGCCGCCCCACTTGAGCGTCTGCTCCTGCCGGCAGTGCGGGCAGTCGATGTGAAACTTGAGCAGGTAAGGCGATTCTTCGACGGCCTTCGTGATCTGGCAGGAGCCGGCTCGCTTCGGCGTAGAGCCGCGAATCGACTTCGGGTAGATCGCGCCATTCAGCCGCTTGTCACCCAGCGTGATCGGCGAGCCCTCGCCTTCGACGCTTTCGTCAAAGTTCGAGAGTTCGTCGTAGATCACCTCGTCGGCGGATTTCTCACGGTAGTTGCGCGAAGCCTTGCCGCCGCGGATCCAGAGCGTGCGCCGGTTGGCGAATATCTTCTGGTCGAGGGTATTGTCACTGTGCTTACGCCCGAACCACGGAGCCAGGTCACCCAGCACCGGCACGTCACGGATCATGCCGTTGACGTGGCTCTTGCTGATGTCCTCGGCGTCCGGGTCAGTCGGGCTCCACATCATGACGTTGCGGCGCTTGTGCTGAATCTTGTAACCGATGTTCGCCATCAACAGCTTGGTGTAACCGATCCGCGCCGACTTGATGAAGTTGACGACGTTGATCAAGTCGTTGCCCATGCTGTTCAGGATCGCAACCTGAAACGGCTCGGTCGTCCACTTGCCCTCGTTATAAGAGGACTCGGCGGACATGTAGAAATTTGCATCAGCCCATTCGACTGCGGTTTGCGGTGGTTCTTTGTAGAGCGCCTGGAGTCCTAGCTTGATCGACCTGCGAAGATCATTCAGCCACGGACTCGACGTACTCATCTAATAATTCCGGAAGTTGCTCGCCAAAGCTGGCGGCAATATTTCGAGCAAGCGCGATCTCCCGCTCCACCGACTCGATGACTCGAGGGTCAACCTCGGGGTGACGCCGAGTGACGGTCTTACCGACGGTGTCCAGTTTGGAGCCGATCTGTGCGGCGATTTTGGCCAGGGCAAATGTTGCGAACGGGACGGGCACCAGCTGCTTGTCCAGCACCTGGTTCTTCTTCTCCTGGGCGATACGCTGGGCGGCGGTCAGCCCCCTACGCTCTTCGAGCAGTTCATACTCGACCATCGGATTGATACCTTCGGTTCCCTCACCCGCAGGTTGTTGTTTCCGTTGCGAGTGTTCAACGCGGTTTTCGACCACGCTCTGCACGGTATAAAACGCTTCGCGACCGAGGCGTGCGACAGGCGCAACTCCCCATTTGTCAAAGGCTTGCGGCGAAATCCCGAGGCTCGAAGCCATCTCGGATTTGTTCAACCAGCCGCGCTGTTTGGTTGTTTCGTTTTTGGCCATGACTAAACAACAACCAACCGTGGGGAAAAGGTCATACATATTTGGCGCGCGGGGCCCGAATTACCCGCAAGGGGCTGGGGCCCCGGGAAGGACCCAAAGGGGGGGACCCCCTGCCCTGCCCGTCAGCCCCGGGCTGTCGACAGTGCTTGATCCATCGCGCTGGCGAACTCACGAGCTCGGTTCGCCTTCACGATGTTGTCTGCGATCTTGTAGAACGGAACGATCACTCGATACCCAGGCTCGCCCTCACTGAAGATGAAGACAGGTCGAACGGCATCACCGAACGCGGTCTTCTTCCTCTCCCAGATACCCTGGCTACCATCGACATCGCCCGCGAAATACTTCTGGGCATTGCCCTTGCGCTTGCTGCGCTTGCTACCCGTGGCGTTGGCCTGCACACCGCTGACAGTCTCGGCCGCACCAAGGCCCGACAGGATCTTCATGATCGTGCCGCGCGGTACGTTGCCGAACTGATTGAGTGCCGATGCCGCTGGGATCGCGTACTGCCCTGACTTCATGATGCCTTTGGCAATCAGTGCTTTCTCGAAGCGCTTATGCGGCCTGCGACCACCCTTCACTGCTTGTTGCAGATAGGTGTCAGCTGGCACGCCTGAAGTCCATGCATCCTTGAAGAAGGTGCGCGCCTCAGGGTTACCCTTCTTGGCAGACTTCACATAAAGGCTATTCATCGTTGTTGCGGTTGGCCTATCGAGGCGAGACCTCAACACTGAGAGCTCGCCCTGCTTAACCAGCATCGCCAATCGAGTAGCCATCAAGGCGAAAGCGAAAGGCAGCTGCTTGCTACCAACAGTGCGCAGAGCCTTGGATAGCTCTTCTACATTGGTTCGGGCATCGATCTTTACCATGCCTCACCTCGAATCAGCCTTCTACTTTTCGAGCCGCCGCCCGTTCGTAGTACCCGCGAACCTTCTCTACGCCAAGGAAACCAACTGCCCCACCGACAAAGGTTGCCATGCTTTGCGGCAGCCCCATCCATTCAAGCAATGGCACCAGCGAGAGCGTGACCAAGCCGCAAAGCGCACCTTCAAGGTACATTTGGCGACGTGTACCGCCGCCGTACATCACCCGCAAAACAGCGATACCGACGGATAAGCCAGCAGCGAAGAGTTGCGGCTGGTGCATCACCAACCAGGCAAGCGCAGCGGCCCACAGACCGGGATCCTTCTCAGGCATGTTCGGCATCTCGATTCCTCCCTTTCGGGGAGCGCAAATAGATCCGGCTCCAGCAGCACTCCCAGCTCGGAGCAATGGGTGTGGTGGAGCCGAAAACGAAAAAGCCCCGGCAAATGCCAGGGCTCATTATTAAATTTCACATTTTGGATAAGGGAAAACTAACTCTTGCTGAACGCTCCCAGAGAGAATCCATTTACTGACTCGATGTTCCCTCTCCATAAGATTCCTGCCCCGGAGGACGGAGCAAATTCAGGTCCACTCACATAACGCGCGTCTTTTAGGTGGATGAATTCCGGGTGTAGATCAGCTGCATCTTCCTGCCCCCAACCCGCCAGGCCGTCGCGAAGAACATCACTCCCCCCAGGCCACGCTCCAGAGAAAGTTTCAGCAAATTCTTCGAAATAGGTTTTCGCAGAGATCAAAGTCCCGGAAATTACTCCGCCACCGACGACCAGGGTTACTCCAAACGAATAGCTGAAGTTGTTCACTGTCGAATTGAGAGACTTCAGGAAAGGGTCATGCATGGCTTACATCCTTTTAGGCTACTGGAAACTAGCCCTTACTCTGCCATCGCTACAACCTGCATTCAATCGCAAGACCATGAGTTGTAGGGAGCAAACCGTATAAATTCACGTGTCGGTTGCAGAAAGCAAAAAGCCCAACTCAGGGTCGGGCTTTGCTCGCGGAAAAACCGCAAAGTAACTGAAATCTATATACCGGCCCCGGTCCTGTCAAGCTGCTTCGCGACGAATATCTAAAGCCCCATCAATCCACGCAATACCGGCCTTCCAAAGTTGCCTGGTCTTCTCTTCACCGAAGCCCAGTTTCTTGCCGACATCCACCAGCGCTTTATCCCGAGCGGTGTAGTACTTCATCAGCACGTTCCCGCATTCCGGGTAGCGCTTCAACAGGCGGCCCATCAGACCATCAATCATCAATGCGTCGTCATCAGTGATCATCGGTGTATGCAGGGTGTTCTCGCGAGATGCACAGCAGGACACACCCGACCCCAACACAACCCAGCGGCCCCAATGCTCCAGCAAATCTTCCGACGTGCGCTCGGTGAAACTCTTCGTTCTGGCCATTGATCAATCCCCTGTGTAGTTCGAAGCGCCGGCACCGCGGCGGTTGTTCTGTTCGTATTGTTCGTGGGCACCGCCCTGCGCCTGCTTTGCCCTAGCCAACTCGGCGGAGGTATTGCGCAACTTCATGTTCAGTTGCGTGACCAGCTCTTCAAGCGGCAGTGCGTCACCGGTATCCCGGCATACCCAGCCCGATGCGTTGCAGGCCGAGCAACCAATCTGGTGGAAAACACCCTCAGTAACGCCTGCGCCCCGACAGGTGCCGCACTCCATCAGCGGCTTCAACTGCTTGCGAAAGGCGGGGCCATGGCGCTTGTTCATTCACCCTCCTTTATCACGGCAGCGATCCGTGCATCACACTCCCGCCATTTGGGCGAGAACGGACCGCAGGAGTAGCAAGAAGATCGAGGGTATGACAGGCCGGAAGCAGCCATTCGCTGGCGGCATAGCAGCGGCGTATCAAAAACATCGGCGGCGGCCATCGCCTCATCTATGACTTTGTCCAAGTCATGAACCCATGGGCCGATTGAGGCGCACACGATCTGGAGGGAGTGATTGCGGAACCACCGATAGCGCTCGGCGTCCTTGCGCATCGCCTCATCGGCAATCATCAAAACCGGCGAATAACGCATGCGGATACTCGGCGAGAACTTCCGATAGCGAGCATCTGGCACGCAGCGGATAAGGCCAATCCCCGGCGCGCACTGCCAGTAGATCGCCTGGTTACGCAGAGCCTCGTTCTCAGCCTTGAGCTGGTCTCGCTCGTTTTTCAATGCGACCAGGTCGGCAACAGTCACCTGAATTCCCATTTTTAAACCTCGCCTATGGTTGATTCTTGAATAGCCTCGCAGGCCTTGTTTTCTGCGGCTTCCAGCGCACTACCAGAATCTCCCGATCTAAAGCCGGTCAATCCGTGAATGAGGCTGAAACCCTTCTGGTCTAGATGCGCGTGCCACTGTTCCAGGGCGTCACGCTTGCGGCTCATCACATCCGATTGGATGTACACCTTCACGTTGTGGCCCATGGCATGGTTGATCAGCAGCTCACCAATCAGGTGGTCGACGCCGATGTCTGCCCAACCAGTGCGGGCCACTTTGCGCAGGTCGTGGCTGGTCCACTCGCCCTGCCCCAGCCGGGTGAACACTGCACTGGCCTGGCCTTCGCTCAGCGCCTTGCCGTTGCGTGACGGGAACAGGAACTGACCGTCGTAGCCGTTGGCCCACTGCTGCTCGCGGTAGTTGATCAGCATCTGCCGCGCTTGGTCGGTCAGCGGCAAGTGATGCTCGACACCGGTCTTGGTGTTTTCGGCCGGAATGAACCACTCCCGCTCAGCCAAACTGATGTGCGACCACTGGGCCTGACGGGTCTCGCCGATGCGGGTGCCGTGGCAGAGCATCATCAGGGCGAGCATGGCGTCCGCCGGCGCGCCGGTCATGGCGTCACGAAGCAAGGTGATCAGGTCCTGCAGCTGGGTGACGCGCAACCGTGACGGCTTCACACCGACCTTGGCCTTTGAGAAGTCGCTGAACTTGACGTCCTTCATCGGGTTGACAGCGATCAGCCGAAGCTTGAACGCCTGACGGAAGGACAAGGCCAGCAGCTGGAACGCCGACCGTACGTAATCTATGCCGATGGCTTCCTGCGCCGGCCACATGAACTGATCGTCCAAGTTGGCTTTGTTGATGGACGCCAAGGGCACGGCGCCCAACAGCGGCTTCAGGTGGCACTTGATCAGTGATGCGCCAGTCTTCTTGCGCTTGCTCGAAAGACTTCGGTCGCGGGTCATGCGGTCGGCGTACCAGTCCAGCAACTCACCGGTGAGCACCCACTTCGAAAGATTGGAGCCGGCACCGGCATCGAGACGAAGGCGAATCGCTGGCAGCGCCGCGACGACCTGCTTGGCATTCAGCTCGGGGTGACTGCCAACGAGATTCCATTTCCCCTTGAGCACCAGGTACCACGATGCCCGGGCGCGATCCTTGGCGAAACGCAGGTACAGGCCGCGGTTCTCGATGTCGCGCAAGTCACGCACGGTGCCAGCGGCTTGACGCTTGATCTCGGCGTCGGTGATCTTCACTGCGGCGCTGGTCATGCTGGTACCGCCTTGGATTTTTGCCCTGTAGGAGCGAAGTCGTCGCGCAGGGGCATCAGGTGTCGCGGCTCATGGATACAAAACCCCAGCTGCACTACTTCACCCTCGACGACCGCGACCAAGCCTTCACCGACAAGCGTCCAGCAAGGCACATCGTCGTGCCGATACACCACGCCATTCGGCGCCACGTAGCAGTCACCGCTCAACACGAATTCGCGAAGCTGGCACTGTTTGCCGATGTTCTGCGTTAGGGAGTTGGCTCCTACGATCATTGCCAGATCGCCGGCCTTGAATTGATTGTTCATGCGGCCACCACTGTAGGAGCGAGCCGAAGGTAGGCGCGGATCTGCTCCATCGCGTCGAAGTGTCCGCGGCAGACCACAGCGAGATAGCCCTGGTCGTTCAGCTTGCGAATCCACTTGTGCTGGCTGTCGGAGACGGCGGCGGCATTGGGCGGTGTCGCCTTGAACTCGATGTACAGGCCGAAGTATCCGCCGCGGGCCATGGTCAGGACCAGGTCGGGAACGCCAGCGGCGACACCCTGGTCTTTCAGGTCGGCGGCAACCTTCTTCACTCGATGTCCACCATTCGGGACGTGGTAGATCAGCTCTGCGACCTCAGGCATGCGGATTCGTAGTTCGGTGATCAACGCGGCCTGCTCGAGGCCTTCACGGTCGATACGTTTGGCCCGTACCGGCTTCGGAGCGAACGGCTTCATCGGCGTCCACCCCGCGTCTTGCGGTACCGATCATTGAGGCGACGGCACACTTCGTAAAGTGCCCAGGTGGCGAGGACCATCAGTACGAGCAAGGTTCTTGGGTCGATCATGCAGCCCCCTTCACGGTGAGGATTCCGGCCCGGATCAGGGCCTCATGTGTTTCGGCGATCGCGCGCGGCATGTCTTGCCAGTCAATGTCGCCGGCGGCGCGGCCATCGATCACGTCGTGACAGCCGCCACATGCGAAAACCGCCACGGTGTCGAAGCCTTTCATGCCCATGCCCTTCTGCCCACACGGCAGGTGCGCGAGAACCGTCGTGGCTGGGTCGAAGTTGCAGATACCCGGCATGCGGACGGTGCAGTCCTGACCGTTGGCCGAGGCGCGAAGTTTCTTCGAGGTCACGCGCATACCCGCTCCCCCGTGGTGACGTCGACTACTTCGAAAGTGGAAGGCCACATCGTCTGGCCGAATTTCAATGCCGCCGATGAGTGCTCGAACAATGCGACGGCGCGGTCGGGCTTATCGGAAAGCTCCCACTTGTAGCCGCAGCAGTGCACGGCGAAGCGGTAATCGGCGGGGTTGGTCGGTGCAAGACGCGGGTTAGCCACGGGCACCTCCCAGCTTGGCGCGCATTTGGGCCAAGGCGTCTTTCCCGACCTCCGGCGTAACCTTCGCTTCGGCGCGCGCGGCGATCGCCTTGGGCATCGACTGGAGCGGCAAGCCGGCGAGCAAACGGCGAATGGTGATGGTGTAATTCCGATCGAACAGCTTGAGGCTGAGCGCGGTGTCGAGTTTGTTCAGGCTTTCGAACCCGCACTCCTTGGCTGCGTGCCAGACCGCGTCGTGCGACCATTTCCCCTGCCCCGCCATTCCTGGGTGCGCATTGCGACAGGCTTCGCGGTGTGCGATGGCAAGCGGCGGCAGTCCAAGCATTTCGGGGGTTGGCTTGCACCATTCGATGAACTGACCCGGGCTTGGGATGAAGTCACCGGGCTGCTTGCGTACTTGGGTCATGCCGAAATCGATCTGACCCTGAGTGCAGATACCCTCCTCGAGGAACGCTTGGAACCATTGCCGTTTGGAAGCTCGATAGGTTTCTTGGTCCGGCCAAGCCTGGCGCCACGCGGACCGGATCGAACGCAATTCCTTGAACAGTTCGTTGATGGCAACCACCAACGTGCTGTTGGTGTCATTCGCCACCGGGAGGGTGTCGCTTGCAGCGATGAACTCACCCGACTGGGCGTTCGTCCAAAGGTCTTGGGCAATCACGGCGACGGTCTTCATGGCCTCACCCCGTTCTGCCATTCGGTATCGTCATCATCAAAGTCGGATGCAGGTGCCTGCTTCGGCTTGAATTGCTTCACGTTCGAGGCCGCACGGACCTTGTCGTTGTTGACCCATTTGACCAGCATGCCCACCCATTCAGCCTGGGTGTTGACCTGGTGCTGGGGTTCGTAGTGAGCAGTGAATGCAACGCGAACTTCGTCGCTGAACAGGTCAAGCGATAGCCCGCGGTGCAAGGCGTAGGTTTTCAGCAGCTTTTGATCTGGCACCCAGTCGAGGGTCATTTCGCTGGGCATGCGTGGATCGACGGGGTCATGCGCAGAGAGAGGTTCTTTATTCTTCTCTACATCTTCTTTAGGTAACGCACCGCTAACGTTCGCATCGTTACTTTTACCGTTACTCGCCTTGTGGTTTGCAACACGCTTAGCCGTGAGAAGCCTGTTTTTAGCGGTCTTCCCGTTGTGACGGTCAAAGTGCGGGAGGCTGATCACACCATCGAGTTCGATCATCCAAGCGACCGACTTCATGTGCTCGCAGAAACCGATAACGCCGACGAGACGATCGAGTAACTTTTTGCTAACGCTCGGAGCGTTACCATTTTCGGTTTGTTGGTCGAACCATCCCCACACACGCATCAGCTTGCCGACGACAGCATCGGGGTCAATGTCCGCCAGGTCAGCAATCTGGCAAACCTCAGGTTTATCCAGGGTGGTGAGTTCAAATTTGATCCAGTCGCCGGCCATTACGCGGCCTCCTGCAGTAGTTCAGCGAGACGTGTGAGGCCTTTCGGGGTAACCATCGGATCGAACGCGGCGCGCTCAATCCCGGTTTCTGGGTCAGGCTTCAAGGCTGTGACCTTGTGAGTCATGTGCCCGGTCGTGATGCGAGGCTGATAGGCGACCCAGCGCTTGCCGCCGTGGCGCCGGAATATCCATCGATGCTGTTCCAGCCAGGCGAACAGGCGCGCCGGAGCCATACCAAGCTGCTTGGCTGCGTCGGTAATGCAGATCGCGCCACCGGCGGCAGCGAGCCGATTAATGGCGGCGACTTTCGGGGCCTGAACAGAAATGAGGCGCTGAAGTTCACCGTTCTTGTCTGCCAGATCGGCGGCGAGTCGGAGCGCTTCGGGAAGCGTCTGCGGAATCGAGACAGCCTGTCGCGACACGTTTTCAAGTTCGCTCAAACGTGTCACGACACGATGACGAAGCGGAATGCTGTAGCCGGTCAACAGGGTTTCAGTCAGGACGCGGTCGAGGTGAAACTCAGCGGTGTAATCCCGCCCATCCTTGACCTCGTGGAGATGGCGCAGATCTGCGCCATGGTCAGTCAATGCCTTTCGCATCACCCGGATGTCACGGATGACGTCCTTGTGCTGTTTGCCGGTGAGATCAGCAATCTCGCGACTCGACATGGTGACCGTATTGCTTGGAGCGACGATCGTGTTCATAATGGCCCCACTGTGTTTTACAAGTTGTTGAAAGAGCCGCCCTGCCAGGCGGTTTTTTTATGCCTGCAATTCAGGCGGCCTTTACCGAGGCCTTCAGCTGCGCCAGGGCGTGTTCGGCGTGATCGATTTCTTTCAAGATTCGGGCGCGCTCTACTTGGTCTACCCGACCATCAGCCATTGCTGCGTGCGTCTCGACTGTCACTTCAGCAAACTCCAGCGTGGCGCGGCCAAGCGCTTGGTGAACGTCAAGTGCCATCGGCATATCCGTCTTCGCAATCGAGTAACCAAACTCGCCGGCCAGCGCAGCCAATGGGCGCATGTCATCGGTATGCAGCATCAGTGCGTACAAATGCTTCACGTTGAACCAGGCGCCGTCGTAGTTCGCGTTGGCACGCTGAAGCAGGCTCACAGGAGGCATGTTCATCAGGGTCGCGAGATTCTTGGTGTTGGCTTCGTCAACCACGCTGTCGCAGGCCTTCAGAAAATCGTGCATCCGTAAAACCTCTTGTTTGTTTATGTGGCTGCGTGCCATCACGCATTGCAAAATGTTTCTCACCACCTAAGCCGCGGTGACCGCTGGCTTCTGCTCTGCACAAAGCTCGCGGGCAGTGATCAGCCCCTTGGTCAGTTCTTCAGCCTTGAACGCGGTTTTGGCGCTCATTGAGTAAGAACCGGTAACCCAATACGAAACCGCAGCTTGAGTAACCCCCAGCGCGAGAGCTGTTTTGGTTTGCCCGCCGAAGTGCTCGACGAGCCTTTCGATAGGGGTCATATAGAGCCCTCCTGATAAGCACGCTTATATCGTAGGGAGAAGGAGGCTTATTTGCAAGAGCATAAGGGAACTTATAAATTTACGGACATGACGACACTAGCCGAACGCATGAAGCTCGCACGCAAGCATGCGAACCTGACCCAGAAAGCGCTGGCCGAAAAGGCAGGCGTTGAGCAACCGGTTATCTCTCAGCTGGAGACCGGGAAAAATCAACAGAGCGCGCACCTGGCCAAATTTGCCCATCTATGCGGCGTCAGCGCCATATGGCTTTCCGACGGGATAGGATCGATGACCGACAAAACGTCGGGCGATTCGAACGTGAGAATGGCAAACCAACCTGCAGAGCTGTATCGCTACCCGGTAATCAGTTGGGTATCCGCAGGATCTTGGGAAGAAGCCGTCCAGCCTTACCCAGATGGGTTCTCCGATCGATACGAGCTTTCCGATTACGACTCGAAGGGCCCGGCTTTCTGGCTTGAGGTAAAAGGTGACTCGATGACGGCACCGAACGGCACCAGCGTGCCCGAGGGAATGCTAATCCTGGTAGACACAGAGGCCGACGTTAAACCCGGAAAGCTGGTGATTGCAAAGCTGCCGGCTAGCAACGAAGCAACGTTCAAAAAGCTGGTAGACGACGGTGGTGTGCGTTATCTAAAGCCACTGAATCCCGCCTATAAAATGGTCGAGATTGATGAAAGCTGCCGAATCATCGGCGTGGCGGTACGGATGACCGGAAAGTTGTAGAGCGTTCCCAATTCGACAGGAGCCCGCACAATGCGGGCTTTTTTACGCCTAAACCAAATAAGAGTACAAATGTACTCCTACACATGTTGCCGTTTCCTCTGACATCAAATACTGTTCATTCATACAGTAAAACCAAGGAGGACCGCATGAACCTAAATACCAGCAGCACACCATTTGTACCCAATTCCTACGAGCATGTTGGGCGCAGGATTCAGAAAATGGTCTCAGACCCAAAAGTTCAGAAGCACCAAGCAGTAGAAATCGCGCGCCGTGACGTTGAGGCGCCCGAAGCCTGGGAGCGAGTGCTCCAAGAACTGGACGAGACCGACGGAATCAAGGTTGAGCGGCTGGATCGGGATCATGTCCGGATCGGCTGGAAGAGCTACATCGACTGCTGAATAGGGCCCGCTCACTGCGGGCTTTTTATCGTCCCCTCAAAATATTATAAGTCTACTTATTGACGACAATGAATAAGCAGGCTTATATTTGATCCAAGCCAACACACAACTGGCCCAGCAGGCGAAAGCCGCGCCGCTCTTTAACAGCCAGCGCAACAAACCAACAGACCGCATTGCCTCTACCGGCGACCGGCGAGCAGACAGGCCCGAAAGCCTGCCAACGACAGGAACAACCTGGACGGCTGCTCGATGGTGAAACGCCTCAACCGTGTGAATGACCCGGCAAGCAATGCGCCCCGCGAATCCCAGCGGCAGAAGGGAGACACACCGAATCGAATTAGCGATCCCGATAGCCTCGGCTGGGAACGCCGGACCTCATGCACCCTGCCCCACTCAGTCGGGCATTCAGAGCTGTAGCGTGCATGTTGTAAGGACCTGTGATCCATGGCGAACAGATGCTGTTTGACGCCATGAGGAGGAAGCTCGCCGCCCACCCACGAAGACGACGGTCAGCCCTGCAATCAGCAGCGGGCAACTGGCCAACACCGATGACGCAACAAACCCGGTCTGACGCCAGTAGCGTGACCGGGATTTCACCGATAGGCCTTCGCAGCAGGGCCTGACGGGAAATCACCCGGAGCAAAACGAGATGATCATCATCGAAGACGACTTCACAAGCGGCGCACAGGTAAGCATGCAGATGGACAAAGAGGCGGGTGAGCTGTTCGTTTTTCATTGCCCTGCCGGCCAAGGCTGCAAAGTTAGTAAGTGGTCTCTGGATAGCTACCACATGCCAATCGCACTGGCTCATTACGAACAGTGCTGCGAGCTGGAACGCGCAGTCTGAACAACCAGCTCCACGTCAGCATGACGATAACTGCCCGAGCACCTGGTACTCCCCAGCACCAGGCCGCATCGGAGTGTGATCTATCCGTGGCAAGCGCCTGCAACGCAGCGAGAGATAAGACCGCGCAAGCCGCTGTGTCCGAGCATCTGCGGACGTGTACGTAAAAGATGTGCGTAGCGGAAGTAAGCAGGGGTAGCGCCCTGGTGGATAGATCACACCCCGATGCGGACGAATCCCCGGCTTATACCGGCCACCTGCATTTTCAAATCAACTCAACACGGAGGATTGGCAGCCATGTGAATTTCACTCACCTACCCGGCCCTCATGGCTCAGTAGGCTCGTACATAAGTGGTAAAGCCCGGTTCCGATCGGGCTTTTTTACGCCTGCCTTTATCCGTCAGCACTCTCCCCTGCGCACAAAGTCAACCAGCAGGCGGCGCCGAGTGCTGACGAATACACGCAACCCCATCGAGGAATCGCCATGCATCCATCACTTCAACAGCGAGTCGACGGGGTTGCCGCCCTGCGTGCTCGTGCAAGCATCGCCACCGCAGCGTTCTACGCCTTGATCGGCAAGGATCAGCCAGTGCCAGAGATTCGCTACCAGGTCCAATCCAAGGGCAACGCTTACCACATCGTTGAGCGTTCAACCGGCAAGGTGAAGGGTTTCCGCTGGACGTGGAAGGAAGCCATCAACCTGGCGCAGGTACTCGAGGCTCGCGCCGACGGCATCAAGCTTTCGCTGTCGGGTGATCGGAAATGATCGGCGCACCCATGCCCAACCCGCGAGATTCGATCATCGCCAACCTCAACCAGCAACTGGAGCACTACCTCGGCGCCGGGCGCGGGGTTCAGGAAATACCCGCCGGCGTGAGCGGCGAAAAGGAAGCGATGTTCGGCACCTCCCACAGCAACAAGCTGCGGATCGAGCGCAACAAGCAAGCGCCTGCGGTGAAAGCCTTGGCCGATGCCGGAAAGACGGTGATCGAGGCAGCCAAGGAAATGGGCATGGCAACGAAGCGCGCCAGGTTGATCGCCCGCGAGAACGACATCAAGTTCCCGGGGCCGCCGTGAGACGAATCAACCACCAGGTGCGCCAGCGCCGACGACAGACATGGCTGGATATACCAGCCCACGGAATTGAAGAGGCAGGCCATGGCCGAGGAACAGCAGCAGCCGACGACGGAAGCCATCAAGCAGCGCAAGAAACGCGAGAAGAAAGCGGAGGCCGATGCAGCGAAGGGAATCTGCGTATTCAAGGTTGAGGTGGCCGGCGTGTTCATGCCGGACCTCAAGCGCCTGATGAGAGAGCACGGATTCAACAACCAGCAGGAGGTGTATCAGAACCTGCTGCGTAACGTAATCACCGCCGACTTTGAAACGGCGGCGCGAATGCTTCGCTGTGTCACGACACCTTATGAGCCTAGCGCAAAGGTGTTGCGACAGTTGAGATCCGCTGGGCTGCAGCACTTGGCAAAACATCCCGGCGAACCCGAAGACGAGATTGTCGATCCTGCCGTCATCTATACAAACCCTGAGCCACGCACAGGTGAGCCCAAAGTGGTTCCATCCCATATTGGATGATGTATGTCCGGCCCGTGAGTTCCGAGCTTCGTAATGTCGTGGCAAATCTGATATCGATTACCATCTGCCGATATCACCACGAGGCTTACTAGCTCGTAACAGTTCTCTTCGAAGTCATAACCTTCCGGAAACTGAAATTCTTTCGGGTGATTGATTTCAATTATCTTGATATCGCCAGGCTCAATAAGAAAGGAATCGAGAGGATCGCCGGATAGGATTGTAAAGGAACCATGCGACTTCAAATTCCCCCGAATATCCGGCCCCTGTAAGACCTCGATACAACGTCTGTTTCCCGGTGTTACTAAGACTGTACTTCAAATGCCTGATGGTAGGTGACAGCATCCGCCGTTCCATTGGCACATATGGTGAAGGGCTAGGTATGAACGTGAATTTCTCAGGTGTAAAAAGGCGTTCTAAAAGAATCAGAACTGCCCCGGATGGCTTGTGGATCTGTGAGAAATAGAAACTCGCAAATGAGACGATGAAAGCTGCCGCCGAAACCGAGAGCGTGACCACATCCTTCGTTTCCAAAATCACTCTCCTTGATCAAGCGCTTGCTGGGTCAGCAATAAAACACCATCCCTAATAAATTTGCCACCACCCCACTGTCGCATCCGGTCACGGAGGGCGGCGCCTGACTGGAGATAATCCATGAGCCACAACTGCGCATACGTCCGGCAGCACTATCAGGTGCCTGCCGAAATCGGCCGCCGCGTCATCGCCTACGGGAAGCCCGGCGTCATCCTGGCTGATCGTGGCCACTACATCGGCGTGGTGCTGGACGAAGACCCGAAGAAGCGGGTCAGCAACTACCACCCAACGCATGAAGTGCAGTATGGCGAGATGGCCGATACGTTGCCCCTCAAAGAATGGCTAGTCCTGCCGTTCAACCATGATTGGGATGATCTCAGCTGGAGCCGAGAGGCCCGAGAAGATCTGATCAGAGTGTGGGCGGCTACTCGAAGTCAGGCCAAATACAAAGCCTATGAGCGACTTCAAGATTACTGCCACAGCATCAAGGCGATGCTCCGTTTCAAAGTCCGGCGCGCCTGACCAGTTTCTCGGCTACTGCGCGGGCATGTAAGCAAGTATCGCTTGGCTGACCGCAGCAATCGCGGCGAAACCAGCAGCCCACTTATTCCACATTGTCTGAAGCTCTGCGGTCTCGAGTACGTCGAAATGCCCTTTATCCGTTTGAACAGAAATACTCGCCTCCCACATTCCACTCTCATCCTGCTTCGGTACGTACGGCGCTTTGACCGTTGCTGAGCGCACCCAAAGCGCACAAGAGATCACTGAGCTGACGCACAGGATGAGTGTGACAAAGGCCTTCAGGTTTTCCATTCTCAAGCTCCAAAAGTTTCGACGTTGTTTACCCCACTTCAACGAATCACGCCAGCCGGCGAGGATCCCCTATGTCCGCACAACAGAAGAAACACCCCTTCGATTTCAAAACTCAATACGGACTCGGCTTCAGCACTCAGGACGATGAGATCGTTGTCGACTTCTTCTGCGGTGGTGGCGGTGCCGGTACCGGGCTGGAGATGGGTCTGGGCCGCGCGGTGAATGTCGCGAAGAACCATAGCCCGCAAGCGATCAGCATGCACACCGTGAATCATCCAGTCGCGGTGCATTACACGACCGACGTGTTCGACGGTGACCCCGACACCGAGTGCGGCGGCAAGGCCGTGGGCTGGTTCCACATGTCGCCTGACTGCACGCACCACAGCCAGGCCGCCGGCGGACAGCCGCGCAAGCGCGAGATTCGAAACCTATCGTGGATCGGGCTGAAGTGGGCCGGCAAGAAGAAGCCCCGCGTCATCAGCCTGGAGAACGTAAAACAAATCCTCCAGTGGGGACCTCTGATTGCAAAGCGCTGCAAAGCAACTGGTCGTGTTGTGAAGCTGGGCGGCGGCATTGCCGCACCTGGTGAGGTGGTTCCGGTCCACCAGCAGTTTTTGGTACCAGACCCGAAGCGTCGCGGCCAGACTTGGGCCGTGTTCGTTGCCGAACTTCAGCACCTGGGCTACGACGTTGAGTGGCGAGTTTTGAAAGCCTGCGACTTCGGCGCACCGACCAGCCGTGAACGCCTGTTCATGATTGCTCGCAGCGATGGGCAGCCGATTGTATGGCCTACTCCAACCCATGCGAAACATCCAGTGAAGGGCCAGCAGAAGTGGCGCACCGCCGCCGAGTGCATCGACTGGACGATCCCAAGCAAAAGCATATTCGATCGGTCAAAGCCGCTTGCACCGGCCACCCTGCGCCGAATCGCCAAGGGCATGAAGAAGTTTGTGATTGATGCCGCTGACCCGTTTATCGTGCCGATCGCAAACTGGTCCGGCGAAAGCGTGCAGTCAGCTCACGACCCGCTGCGCACCGTCACGTCTTGGCCACGCGGTGGTTCGTTCGCTATGGCCAGCCCGATTATCGCGCCCGCCACGCATCAGGGCAGCGATCGGGTGAACGATCCAACCGAGCCACTACCAACGGTAACCAGCGCGAACCGTGGCGAGCTGATGATGATCAGCCCAACCCTGATTCAAACAGGTTATGGCGAACGCACAGGTCAGGAACCACGCGTGCCGGGCCTCGCTCAGCCGCTGGGCACTGTGGTCGCCGGCGGCGTGAAACACGCAGTAGCTGCCGCGCACCTGGTGAAGTTCCGTTTTGCGGATGAAGGCAAGGCGCTCAACGAGCCACTGCCGACCATCACCAGCGGCGGTAACTATCAACGTCCAGCCGGCGCAGCTCATGCGATGGGTATCTCGACGGTGTTCATGGCCCAGATGAACGGAGGGTTCAACACCACCGACGCCAAGAGCATCGAAGACCCGGTGACCACGGTGACCAATACAGGTAGCCAGCAGCAGTTGGTGACGGCGAACCTGGTGCACCTGCGCGGCAACTGTGATGCGCGGGACGCCGACGATCCGCTGCACACCATCAGCGCAGGCGGCACTCACCACAGTCTGGTCACCGCCTTCATGGAACGCCAGTTCGGCGCCAGCGTTGGCCAGGGTGTGGACGAACCGGCGCCGACCATCACAGCAGGCGGTGGCGGAAAAAGTTCGCTGGTCGAGCTGCAGCTTTCGCCAGAGGTTGAAGCGGGTGCGCTGCGGGTCGCCGCGTTCCTGATCAGCTACTACGGCACCGAGAACATGAGCGCCGCCGACGCGCCAGCGCCAACTATCACCACCAAGGATCGGCTGGGCCTGGTGACCGTCACCATCAAGGGCACGCCCTACGTGATCGTCGACATCTGCCTACGGATGCTGCAACCGGCAGAGCTGTACAAGGCTCAGGGCTTCCCCGTCGACTACATCATCAGCCACGGCGCCGACGGCAAGCCGTTCACCAAGACCCAGCAGGTTCACATGTGCGGCAACAGCGTCAGCCCGCCGCCGATGGCTGCACTGGCACGCGCCAACGATCCTTGGCGATCAGCTGTACGGGAAGCCGTGGCCGCCTAAACCCTGAGCTCCGAAAAGATCCTCATCACGTTTTCTCTTGAGACCTTTGCATCGCGGACGGCCTCGGTAACGCAATCACCGGGATCTCTCCCGTTTTTCGCGATTTTCTCAGCTCGAATGGCCTTCGCCAAAGTCAGTATTTCGGCGGTAAAAATCAGCTCAAGCATCTGATTTTGATCTGGCATTTTCTACTCCCACGAACAGATATGAACCCTCAAGCATAGTCGTCGAGGTACTACCATGCCCCAAGCGCTCCGAAAAAATATCTACCTCAGCGGGCCAATGACCGGCCTGCCCGAACTCAACTTCCCCGCCTTCGCCGCAATGACCGCCAACCTGCGCGACGCCGGCCACGCCGTAACCAACCCTGCCGAGCTGAACCCTGACGGAGGCTCCTGGAACGACTGCATGCGCCGCGACATCGCCGCCCTGATGTTCTGCGACACGGTCGCCACACTTCCGGGCTGGGAGCATTCAAAGGGCGCTCGCCTCGAAGTGCTGATCGCTGAACGCCTCGGCATGACGGTAGTGAACGCCCATGATCTGGTAGCGATGGAGATAGCATGATGAACACTCAGTGGAAACTGGTGCCGGTCGAGCCGACCGAAACCATGGTGATAAACGGTTTTGAATCGGTGCCTAATGAGTGCTTCACCGATGAGGAAGTTTGGGAGCAGTACCAGGAGATGAGCGGCTGCCAGCAAGCGGCGTTCCGCGCGAGACTGTGCTGGGATGCCATGCTCGCCTCGGCACCCGAGCCGCCGCCGGCTGATACCGGCGAAGTCGCGCGACTCACCGCCGAGCGCGATGCCCTGCAGCTGCGCCTGAACACAGCGGATCAGCGGATTGATGAGCAGTGCGCATTGATGCGCCGGCTCGTACGTAACGTCGACCAAGAAACTTGCTGTGCCGAGGACTTAGAGCAGGACGACCAGTTCAACTACATCCTCAAGTCAATGCGCAAAGCCATCACCGCTCCGCAGTAACTCCCCACCCTTCAAAGTCAGCCGCTATAGCCGCGCTCAGGAGGCAGGCGGGAAATTCTTGGCAGCTGGAACGAGTGGGGCATTCATAAAAGCAACCCAGCACGCATAGGCATCGTGCTGTCTCCTGCTCGCAACGTCCCAGTCCGGGCCTGAAACAACTCTTGATGAAACCAGTTGCATCATGCCCATTGTGGCGGCATCCAGTTCCAGCAGAAGCCGGTGTGACTCGACCCTGAAGTCGTCGATAGAAACCATTTCTTTGCCCTGGGCGGAGATCACCACCATCGAGTAACAGTTGTCACTCAAGCGGTTGAGCGTGGTGTGAGGAAAATAGTTCATACCCATCTGTCCGTACTTACACCACCCCTCCCCTTTGAAACTCAGTCGCTACTTCGAAGAAGCCGCTCGGCGAGTACTTGACCTTCCGGCGGCAGCCAGCTGACGAGCTCGACCGACACCCCAAGCCAGTGCCCTGGTCATCGATTCGCGTGGGTGTGAGTCATCAGCCTCTTCATACAAAGCCATTCCGTCGGGACCATAAATCCCGATGAACATTTGTGTTTCGCCGTTGCGCGATAGCCTGACTTGCACATCGATGTGAGTCCCATCATTGAGAGTTTCATCGTGCGTTCGGCTGTGGAGCTCGGGGTCTGCCCACTCCCAGAAGATATCGCCTCGAAGTCTCATATCGCCTCCCGCCAATTTCGCGTGATGGTGAGTCGAGTTCAAATCTAGACCGATGAGAACGAAGCGCAAGCGCGCCTAAACCGCAACTGACAGCTGGTCCCAACAGCTATACAAATTCAAATTTCTCGTACAACTTTCAGCCGCTATAGCGGCAAGGACGAAGTCATGCCTGAAGAAATGAAAACGGCTTGGCCCGAGCACTACCGCTATATCGACACCATCGGGCCAGAAGGTCTTGAGGTGCACTGCATCACCTACCAGGTGATCGGTGAAACAGCGCAGTGCTACTACATCGGCGACAAGCACACGTGCGACCTGGTGAACGGCCCGCAATACAGCTGGACCGCTGAGGCGGTGAAGAAGCGCCGAAAACGCGTGCTGAAGGAAGGCGGCACTTGGGGCCGACGCTTCGCCTACACCGACAAGGCCCTGGCACTGCGCTCTTACAAGGCGCGTAAGTCTTGGCAGCTGCGGCATGCGCAATTGTCGATGGAGCGGGCACTGGCCGCTATCGGCTACTTCGGCAACCTTGAAGTTGAAAGCACAATTCCAGTCGGGGCCGTGACTATCCCGAGCGAATACATTCAGGGCTTGAGCTGGGGAGACTATTGATGATCATCGATGACGTCATGACCGACAAAATCACCCTGCATGGCCTTGGTTTCGTGCAGGTTCAACTCCAGGGCAATCAGCGGCTGCACGTCTGGCACCCAGAGCTTCCTCGCCGGGCCTGCTTCGAACACTCTGCGATCCACGACCACCGCTTCAACTTCACTTCACGAGTGATCGTTGGCACTCAGTTCAACCACGAGTTCGAACTTGTCTGCCATGACGCGGGGGAGTTTGTGCTGTACCTGCATGAGGGCGCACGGACAGCTGGTGGTGGCCGGCCATGGACACCTGATGGGCGCGCTGATCTGGTTCCGGCCGGATCATTCGGCATCGCCGCGGGCAACGACTACAACACCCAGGCCTACGCATATCACCGCACAGAGCCAGGTGGTGATGGCCGAGTGGCCACGATCATGGCCAAGCGCGGCGAGTACCCCGCGGGAGCTCACTCGACCTGCAAGTTCGGCATCCAGCCCGACACAGACTTCGATCGCTTCCAGTGGTCGCCGGCCCAGCTCTGGGAAGTCGTCAGCGATGTGCTGCTCGGCCAGCAGGTGACGCCATGAAAAAAGCACACTTCGTCCTGGTCGACCAATCCGAGTTGGAAGCGCTGCGCCGCGACAAGGCCCGCATCGACGCTCTGGAGTCTGGATGCTGGGATGTGCGGTTCATCGACTGCCCTACCCCGGGCGGTGATGACGCCAGCATCAGCATCGAAATCGTCGGCCACTACATGGGCAAGCCCTGCGAGCGGGTGCTGGGCGAAAACTACAACGAGAACCTTCGCGCAGCCATCGACCAAGCCTGCACCGCGGAGGCATACCCGCCCGAGCGGCCAGAGTACGACCAGTACGGCCGGCCAGAAAGGAGAGCGCCATGATCATCCCAGTCTATGCCATCGCCTACATGGCCTGGCTCATCTACAAGGGGCCACGGCGATGACAGTACAGCACCGCATCCTGGTTGGTGATTGCATCGACATGATGCGGACCCTGCCAGACCAATCAGTTCACACGTGTGTAACCAGCCCACCCTACTTCGGGTTACGCGATTACGGTGTCGACGGTCAGATCGGGCTAGAGCAAACGCCGGCAGAGTTTATTGCTCGGCTGGTCGAAGTGTTTCGAGAGGTTCGTCGAGTACTCCGCGACGACGGCACGGCCTGGGTGAACATGGGTGACAGCTACGCAGTTCGCTCTACCGGAAATTTGACGTTCCGACGCGATAGAGCTGCCATCTCGCCAGATCGCGTACCTCTGACGGAAGGGATTAAGGTCAAGGACATGATGGGCATGCCGTGGCGCTTGGCTTTCGCCCTGCAGGATGACGGTTGGTATTTGCGCCAGGACATCATCTGGCACAAGCCGAACCCAATGCCCGAGAGCGTGCGTGATCGCTGTACCAAATCGCACGAATACATTTTCCTGCTCAGTAAGTCGCCAAAGTACTACTTCGACCAAGACGCGATCCTTGAACCCTGTTCACCGAACACTCACAACCGACTTTCGCAGGACGTCCTTGCTCAAATCGGCAGTGACCGGGCAAATGGCGGGACCAAGAGCAACGGCAATATGAAAGCGGTGGCCAGGAAGTCGAACGGAGTCGGCTGGGGTCATGGTACCGACAGCGAAGAGCGGGCACGCGGGCGGATAAAGGACAACGATTCGATGAACTCGGCGTTGGCCGTGATGCCAAGCGAGCGAAACAAACGCACCGTCTGGAGCGTTCCAACGCACAGCTTCAAGGGTGCCCATTTCGCCACCTTCCCTCCTGACCTGATCCGCCCCTGTGTCCTTGCCGGCGCCCCGCGCGGCGGCGTGGTGCTCGATCCGTTCGGTGGTGCCGGTACCACGTCACTTGTATCCATGCAGGAAGGTCGACGATCGATCATCTGTGAGTTGAACCCGGACTATGCCGCAATGGCCCAGCGCCGGATTGACGCGGCCTGGCTCGACGGCGCCGCGCAGATGGATGTGTTTCACGACGCCGCAACAGCCTAACCCCCTCTTCCCCCTACCAGCCTGCCGGTGTACGGCGGGCGAGGAATTCGTATGTCCGAAAAACCAATTACTCCTGGCCCTTGGGGTGTCCATCGTCGGATGAAGGATTGCGTGACCTTCAACGGCAGGCACGGTGAGGAAAACCTTTTCCTTCAGAACGTCGACGGCTACTTCGCCTGCCAGAGCCCCGCCGATGCGCGACTGATTTCCGCGGCACCGGAACTACTTTCTGCGGCCGTTGAGGCGCTGGCGGTGATCAATCGTATCAAGCCGGCCGGCAACGGGAACGGCACCCAGGTAAGGCTGGCAGAAGCGATCGCCAAAGCCACCGAATAACCACCTTCTGCCGCCACGCGCGGCACGGAGCAACATCATGGCAAATCAGAGCGCGGCCCAGTTCGCGCCAATTGCGCCTCGGTTCATTCGCGCCAAGCAGGCGCCCGCGTACCTGGGCATGTGTCGCGCGGTGTTTGACGCCGAAGTGCGGCCTCACGTCCACGAATTCCCCATCGGCGAACGCGGTGTCGGGTTCGACCGGCAGGAGCTCGACGACTGGGCCTCAGCCTACGTCGAAGCCAAGTCCATTGATAAAAAACGCGCCCCGGAGCAACAATTGCCCCGCAGCGAGCGCCTGAAAGGAGATCAAACATGGCGCGAAAATCGATTACAGGCCTCTCCCAGAGGAAAGGCATCTGGCATATCGACAAGAAAATCAACGGAGAAAGACTTTACGAAAGCACTGGAACTGGTGACCGGGAAGAAGCGGAGCGCTACCTGATCTTCAGGCTTGAGCAGATCAGGCAACAGAAGGTGTACGGCGTAAAGAAGGTCCGGATCTGGCGGGAAGCGGCGACTCGCTTTCTTCTGGAGTTCAAGGACCAGCCTTCAATCAAGCTTTCGGCGCACCACCTTTCCCAGCTTGACCCGTTCATTGGCGACATACCGCTGACCCACATTGATGACCAGGCCCTGGCCCCATTTATCAAAGACAGGTTGGCGACCAAGAAGCTGGAGAACGGCAAGGTAAAGAAAGGCGCGAGCAACAGAACGGTAAATATCTCGATCGAGCGTGTGGTTCGGGTTTTGTCGTTGTGTGCCAGGAAGTGGCGAGATGATGAGCGTAGGCCGTGGCTGGATAGCGTGCCGATGCTCACGAAGCTGGAAGAGAAGAAGTCGAGCCGCAAGCCCTACCCGATGTCATGGCAGGAGCAGTCGATTCTTTTTGCTGAACTGCCGGCGCACCTGCAAACGATGGCCCTGTTCAAGGTGAACACCGGCACGCGAGAGCAGGAGGTCTGCAAGCTGAGATGGGATTGGGAGATTCCTGTGCCTGAGTTGGGCACGAGCGTATTCCTGATCCCAGCTGATTTCGGCGGGAGGCACGAAAGGTCCGGGGTTAAGAACGGTGATGAGCGATTGGTCGTGCTCAACAACGTGGCAAAGTCGATCATCGATCAGCAGCGCGGCATCAGCAAGGACTGGGTTTTCCCTTACAACGGCACCGCAATGCATCGAATGAACGACTCGGCCTGGAAGAAGGCGCGGTTGAGAGCGGCGAAACTCTGGCAGGAGGAAAACCTTCGCCCCGCTCACCCTGGGTATGCATCCATCAGGATCCATGACCTTAAACACACGTTTGGCCGTCGGCTGCGGGCAGCAGGCGTTACCGAGGAAGACCGCAAGGCTCTTCTGGGGCACAAGAACGGCAGCATCACCAGTCACTACTCGGGTGCTGAGCTCGGGCATCTGATTGAAGCTGCGAATATGGTATCAGCAACCGATTCACGTGGACCGGTACTGACAATTCTGAAAAGGAAACAGGCGTGAAAAAACTGGGAGTCACGCAAAAGTCACGCACATGAAAAAGGCCAATGCTGCGAACATTGGCCTAAGTCATTGAATAATATGGTCGGGACGGAGTGATTCGAACACTCGACCCCTAGCACCCCATCTCCTTTTTCATACTTCTTGAAAGACTCCGAAATTTCACTCTGGATTTTTCTAAGCTAGTATTTACTTGAGCTCCAGCGGTGTTCTGCTCTACGAGAGTCCAGGAACGTCTATCAAGAGCCGACGTTTTTGTGGGGGTAAAAGTAGGGGGGAGCCCGTTTCATGGCCAAAATCACCATCAAAGAACTCGAGTCGCTGACTCACAACGATGCCGGCCGAATCCTCCGAGAGGATGGCAATCTGGCCGGTCGAATCTCAGTCCGCAAGGACGGTGTGTCGGTCAGTTTTTTCTATCGTTATCGCTGGGGCGACCAGAACAAAGAGTACGCCTGCGGAACCTGGCCGCGCAAATCCCTGACCGACATCCGCAAGGCGCGTAACCAGGCCAGGGCGCTCATTGATGAGCAGATCAATCCCAACGAGCAAAAGAAAACCGCCAAGGCAAAGACATACGCCGCTGTTAACGTAGAGGCCGAACATGTAAAAACGACGAAGGTGCAAACGCTGACTGTCCAGGATCTGGTCAAGGCCTGGCTGTTGGATGGCGTCGCGCGTAAAGACGGCAATGCCGAGTTGCAACGACGCTTTAACAAGGACCTTTTGCCAGCACTCGGCAAGACCGCAGTGAGCAGCGTCTCCGAACACGATGTTCGGGCGCTGATCCGCACCGTGGTCAACCGCGGCGCTCACCGGCAAGCCATCAGTTTCTTCGCCGACCTCACCCAGATGTTCAGTTGGGCCAGAAAGCGCCAACCCTGGCGGGCCTTATTGATCGAGGGTGATCCGACGGAGCTGGTCGACATCTCCCCGTTGATCCCTGCCGACTACGAAGTGGAAAGAAGCCGCATCCTCTCACTGGCTGAACTGTTGGAACTGCACGACCGCTTCCAGCAAATGACTGCCGATTACGACGCCCTCTCCGCAGGCCAAAAATACGACGGCATTCGACCACTAAAGAAGGAAACCCAACTCGCGCTCTGGATCAGCCTGGGCACGCTATGCCGGATTGGCGAGTTGCTCCAGGCCGAGTGGAAAAATGTCGATCTGGACCGGCAGACCTGGTTCCTTCCCAGTGAAAACGTCAAAGGCACCCGCGGCAAGAAACAAGACCACCATGTCTTCCTCTCCCCCTTCGCCCTGCATTTCTTTCAGGAACTCAAAACCCTGACGGGAGATTCACAGTGGTGTTTTCCCAACAAGCAGGATGATGGGCATGTGGACGTGAAAGTGGTGAGCAAGCAGGTCGGTGACCGCCAGGCTCGCTTCAAAAACCGTAAGGCCCTCTCCAGACGGCGTCATGACAATACCCTGGTCCTGGCCGACGGCCAGAACGGCGACTGGACGCCCCACGACCTGCGCCGCACGAGCGCGACCATGATGCAGGCTTTGGGGGTCAGCCTGGACGTCATTGATCGCTGTCAGAACCATGTGTTGGCAGGCTCGAGGGTCAGGCGCCATTACCTGCATCACGACTATGCCGAAGAGAAGAAGCGCGCTTGGGACCTGTTGGGCGATCGGCTCAGTGCCGTGCTCTCCTCGAACTACGAGCACACGCCAAACGAGTCGATGTTGTCTTTTCCAGCGTACGCGGCGACAGAGATGCGGCCGCCCTCATAGAATTGCTGCACACAGAGTTGTCTAAATTTAACATCCTCGACAACCCGCGTTCGACGTGATTTGCGATGAGCAAAGGTGACCGATTGCATGTACAGATTCGCGGAGGCCAATACCTACGTTTCTTCGTAAAGCATCTTCCTTGATCGCCGAAAGTACCTGCACCGATAGTTAGTCCGCTGAGGGTGTATTTCCATCGACCGGGCGAGCATCTAAAGCAGGCATCGGATCCGTTTGGACGCCGGTTACGATGGAAGCCCACGCAGCATATGCATTCTTGTGTCGAGCCACCGCTTCATCCCATTGGCTTCCCGAAACCTTGCTTGAAACCACTAGCATCATAAGATGGTTGGTAGTTGCATCGAGATCGAGCAAAAGATGGTGGGCGGTGAAGCGAAAATCATCAATCGAAGGCATGACGTCACACTTATATTTTGGTGAGCGGGCGGGATCGTTCCCGCACCACATGACATCAGTGTGACAGTACTGAGCATTTCATTGCGAACGGTCGGACAGCCGGTTACGGGAAATTGAGTACCAAGCCAAATTTTTCGAACCTTCCATTCTGGGCATTTAACGTCCCTTCAACCTTCAAGGTGGACCGCTATTTCGAGGACGCTGATTTAAGAATCGCCGGACCACCACCAGCAGCCAACTGCCGAGCTCGACCGACACCCCAAGCCAGAACTCTGGTCATCGATTCGCCAGGGTGTGAGTCAACCGCCACTTCATGCAAAGCCATGCCATCGGGCGCATAAATCCCGATGAACATTTGCGTTTCGCCGGTGCGCGAAAGCCTGACTTGTACGTCGATGTGAGTCCCATCATTAAGAGTTTCATCATGTGTTCTACAGTGGAGCTCTGGGTCTGCCCACTCCCAGAAGATGTCGCCTCGAAGTCTCATAGAGCCCTCCCGCCCGTTCCCTATGATGGTCAGTAGTGTCCAAAACTAGACCCCTACAAGCGAAGTGCAACCTCGTCGAAACGGTATCGGACAACTGGTAGACAACAGCTGTACACGCTCCAATTTTTTGTACAACTTCCAACCGCTATAGCCGCAACAACGAACCCCATCACAATCACCATCGGAGTTGTGACTGAGTCCAATCCATAAACTCGCCAGGCTCAGGATCCTGACTCAACTGGCTCGGCGCAAAGCCTCGACTAGCTCAGCCTTACGCATAGTTGAGCGTCCAGCGATTTGCTGTTTTCGCGCTCGGCTCATTAATTCCGTCTTGCTCATGTCCTCGAGTTGCTGACCAGCTCTAGCCACGCCTTGTCGGCTAACTGCCGCTCGACGGCCTGACGATTTACGAGCCTTTTTCTTTGCCGCTTCGCTGGTTTTCTGCCCCGAGCCTCCCTTACGCTCACCGCCACCTGATTGTTTGTTCACGGTAGCCCAGGCACGGCTCTCTGCCTCGTTTTTGGAAACACCCTTGGCCTCATAGCTGTCTTCAATGTGTTCGGCCTTACGTTTCTGTTTGTCTGTGTATTTGTCTTTATCACCGCGCGGCATGACCAAATCCTCTTAGTTAACAGTGACATTCACCTACTAAGGTAGAAGCGCCGGTTTAACCATCAGTTCGTCTAGGTCGACCAGTGGTTTATCTGATTGATCTCGAGACCAATTACTCCCTTCGCTAATTTTCACGTCCAACGCCGGGCACGACCCGGTAACCGGCGTGCCTCAAGAGTTCGTTCCTTTCGTCAGGGTCATCTTAATTAAATAAACCTTACGTATTTCCAAGACCTCCATTGCTAGACAACTGAACTGAAAACCAATGGCGAGGTGGATGATGAAAGCAGTCGTATTTTATGACGTGGGTGACATCCGGCTGGACGATGTGGCCGATCCCGTAATTCAGGAACCAACAGATGCCGTTGTGAGAATTACGGCAGCAGCCATCTGCGGGACGGATCTGCATTTCATTCGGGGCACCGTCCCCGACATGCAGCCTGGGACGATATTGGGGCATGAAGGTGTCGGGATCATCGAGGCACTGGGCGATGACGTACGGAACCTTAAGGTGGGTGATCGGGTAATCATTCCCTCGACCATTGCATGCGGTAACTGTTCCTATTGCAGGGCCGGTTATTTCTCACAATGCGATGTCGTCAATCCTCACGGCAAACAGGCTGGCACCTCGTTTTTCGGCGGCCCCAAAGGCACAGGACCGTTCCACGGCCTACAAGCCGAGAAAGCTCGTATTCCCTACGCCCATATCGGCTTGATCAAGATTCCGCAGGCCATTAGCGATGACCAGGCCATTGCCATGTCGGATATTTTCCCTACCGCCTGGTTTGGCGCGCAGATGGCCGAAATCCGGGATGGCGATAGTGTCGCAGTGTTCGGCTGCGGCCCCGTTGGCCTATTTACCATTGTCAGCGCGAAATTGATGGGTGCCGGCCGCGTGTTTGCCATTGACGGCTTGGCGGACCGACTTGAGCGCGCCCGCGAACTGGGCGCCGAGTGCATAAATTTCGAAAAGGAAGACCCGGTGCAAACGCTGCACCGCCTCACGGACGGTATAGGTGTGGACCGTGCCGTTGATGCCGTAGGCATCGACGCCAACCATGCACACCAGGCGCATTCACAATCTCAATGGCAACCGGGCGATGCACCGGCTCAGGCGTTGCAATGGGCCATCGAAGGGTTGGCTAAGGCCGGCACCCTATCGATCATCGGCGTGTACCCACCAGGCTTCGACACCTTCCCCATCGGTGCGGCGATGAACAAGAACCTGACCATGAACATGGGCAACTGCCACCATCGCAAGTACATTCCCAAGTTGATCGAAATGACCTTGGCTGGTCGTGTAGACCCGGCAAAAATACTCACCCAGAAAGAGCCGCTGACTGACGCCATTGAAGCCTTCAAGTCGTTTGATAAACGTGAGGGCGGCTGGATCAAAGTCAAACTGATGCCCCAACGTTAATGAGGTTGTTCCTGGGTCGATAGCTGTCAGGGAACCCTCGACAGCTATCGCCGTGGCCTGGAAAAAAACTACAAAGTTGAAGCAATCAAAAAACGAGTTTTTTATCTGTCTGGCATCCGGTAAAACCATCGATTTTTTAAACAGATATTCTTTGATACCGGTTTGCAACGTAGCGGTCACAATTTTTACCGGAGGGTGAAACCCGCCCGAAAATATATGACCAGGTTCAGCTTCCTGCCGCACAGCGTATGAGCAGGAGCTAACAAACAGGACCGCACCCATGCATTCTCAATACACCAATGCCCAACTCCTTGCGTGTCGCTGCCTGGCGATGGAGCAGAATAAAAAGCTGTTTGATGAGGCCAATGCCATCAGCCGCTCCGCATTCGAACTGCTCGAGCAACCGGATCTGGACAGCGAGAAATTCCAACGCTATCTCCAACTCAGAAGGAAAGCTGAAACCCTGTTTTGCGAGGCCTTGGATCATCTGACCTTATTGAATGAAAACTTCCCGCCGCTTCCTGTTCAGAAGCTGATGGAGGCTTGCGACAGCTCACTTCACCAGGAGGAAAACAGATGATGGACGATTCGCAACGAGCATGGGAATTGGCGATGGCGCTAATTGCGAGCGGAAAAATCGCCTTCGACCCCGCTAATCCGCAAGGATCTGTAAAGTGCCTTTTCACCCATTTAAACGTCTTGAAAAAGGCACTGGAAGCCCAGACAGCGTCAACGACAGTCCCCTCTTCGTTTGACAGTGAAAAAAATCAGGTGCTGTAGTGTTGGCGTTAATAGCCGGATGCAGCGATGGCCCCTTCCACTGCCTCGGCATAACGTCTGGTGGCTTTGATGACCAGCTGCTTTCGTTCGGTCCTGTCAATGAAACCCTCTCGAAAGTAAATCTCTGCCAAACGAAGCAATTCTTCGTACTGCTCTTGTGCGTTCATATGCCTCCCGGGCTTTTCCATCAGCTTGTGCCAGCTTGCAAGCGCTTGAGCTTTTCTGTCCTTGTACATGGCGATACCTCCACCGTCGTGTAACGGTTGAGGCCTGTGAGCGAGCGGTGGTTCATCTGACACGATGTATGGTCCATGCCAAATGCGGGGGGCCCGACACAAATCTGGAACTCGCATCTTCTCTTGCCTCCAATGCATACGCTCACGGCGAAAAGGTTACCGGTCAGTCAGATGTGGAGATCTGGCCGACAGCACGCCATTTCGAGCAGGGTCGCTGCCCGTTGCGTAGCTCACCGCCTCGTGTGTTGTTGGTCCCTGGCTCGTCACGCAACGACGGGACCTGCCCAAAGGAGCTTTCCAAGAGCTGGCGTCTGGCGGGCCTTGCGTAAGGTGAACTGCAAGCAGCGGGTATTCATACCGACCTGCTCGATCTCAGCCTGCTGACGTCCGAGTACGGTCAACGCATTTTCCCTTGCAAAGGGTGCGTTTTTACTCCCATGCCCTTATGCCATTGGCCATGCTGCTGTTATCCCAATCATTCGCTCGACCAGGTGGGTGATGTCATGAACATCATTTATCCGCAATGGGTCGGCGCCGACGGGATCATGCTGATCACGCCGGTCTACTGGTATCAGGCGCCCAGTCCGTTGAAGTTGATGATCGATCGACTGGTCCGCGCCGACGGCGGCAATCCCGCTCCCCACAACCACTCAAGGCAAGGATGCTGCCATGGCGAAACAATTGGAGCTTGATGGCTGGTCCTATCCAAAGCACTCGAAGGACGAGTTTACGGTGTGGTGGTTCATGGTGACGTGGCAGGTACCGAAGGTGTGCGCCGAGCCTTATGCGACTGGATGGACTGGATGGGATTTGTGGACGCCGGGAAAATGGCTTGCCTGGATCGCTATATCGGCTACTACCATCCCTACGCTACCAGCCATGACGAACTGGATACCGACCTGGAATTGCATGAGGAAGTACGAAACGTGGCGCGGGCAGTGGTCAATGCGGGGAAAGAAAGGCGTACGGGCAATCTGTCCCGACGTGATGCCACATTACGCGCGCCGCGACAGAAATAACGAAAACGTGTGAAGGCCGTTCTTCGATTCATTGGAACCCTCTGGTCTCGGTGTTTTCCATCATACAAACAGCAAAAGGGAGAGTTCACCAGGATTGCTCTGGCGAATGGTTTGTAATCGAAGGGCGTTCTTACGGTTGAACACAGCGAACCTTATGGAAAACCTTATCGAAGTCCTACGGGAAACAGCGGAGCCGCTACCTGATGTTGCCAGCGAAAGCTTTGCAACAATGTTCGACCGTTATGGCGATGCACAGGTGGTACTGATTGGCGAAGCCAGCCATGGCACGCACGAGTTTTACCAAGCGCGCGCAGCGATAACACGACACCTGGTCAAGCACCATGGCTTTTCCATTGTCGCGGTAGAGGCTGACTGGCCGGACGCCGATCAAATCGATCGTTGCGTCAGGGGGCGGGAAAACGGTGGATGGCATGAGTCTGCCTTTTCGCGCTTTCCAACCTGGATGTGGCGTAACACCGATGTCCAGGCGTTTACACGGTGGCTATGCGAATTCAACCGGATCAGGGCGCCGGAACAACGCGTGGAGTTTCGTGGACTGGACGTGTACAGCCTGCGCAGTTCGATCCGCGAAGTGCTTGGTTATCTGGAAAGCGCAGATCGGGGCATGGCCAGGGAGGCACGGCAGCGCTATGCCTGCCTGACGCCGTGGCATGACGACCCGGCGCTCTACGGACATTTCACCGAGGTAGGTGGCATGGCCACCTGTGAACATGCCGTGCTTGAGCAGCTCCAGGCATTACTGAATCAGCGCTTGTCGCTGATCGAAAAAGACGGTGAAGCGTTGTTCAACGCGACGCAAAATGCTCGGGTCGTCCATGCCGCCGAGCAGTATTACCGTGCGATGTATCGAGGTTCCAGAGAATCCTGGAATCTGCGCGACGGGCACATGTTCGAGACACTGCAAGCTTTGCGCAGCCGCCATCACGCCAAGGTTGTGGTCTGGGCGCACAATTCGCACATCGGCGATGCCAGAGCGACGCGAATGGGGGACGAAGGCCAGTTGACGCTTGGTCAACTGTGTCGTGAAGCCTTTGGTAAAGAATCGGTTCTTATAGGCATGGGCACCGATCAAGGCACCGTGGCGGCCGCTGATGACTGGGACGAACCTGTAAAAATAAAAAACATCGTGCCGTCATTGCCCCGTAGCTGGGAGCGCGCCTTTGTCGAGGCGGGTCATCCGCAGGCTTTGTATGACTGGCGCGACGATAAACGACAGACGCTACGCTCAGCCTTATCAATACGCCTGTTGGAGCGCGCCATTGGGGTGATTTATCGCCCGCAAACCGAGCGCCAAAGCCATTACTTCGATGCGAACCTGAGCGAGCAATTTGATGCCTACCTGTGGTTCGCTCATACCCTCGCCATCACACCGCTAAAGACCGTGCACTCGTCCAGTCATGAGGAGGACACCTTTCCCTTCGGCATATGATTGATCCAGCGCCTGCCGGCGGTTGACTCATGGTCAGGCGGTCATCCATAAAGCGGATATTGCCTACCAAATTAATATGGGTAGGACGATAAGATTGGCTGCAGCTATTAAGGCTTTGATTATGAAGTCAAAGCGAAGCGCTTCCGATGTTCCCCGGCATAATCAGTGTTTCGAGCACACGTCCAATGACAACGGCATGGCCTTGTCACTCTTTTTCACTTGTCACCCGATTATCCAGGGTCAAGTCGATTGGATCATTCAGGAAGTCACCAAAATGCAGGTGCGGCAAGTTACCGAGACCGTCGCCATCGAAAAGAACACCGCGAATGTCATCGCGCCTTTATGGGATCGGCCACCGGCGAAAACTCGTTCATTGCGGTGTACGTATGGCATTGCTGATGCCCCGCTCGCAGGTCGTCATTTTCTTGGAATTTTTTGTAACGTCGCCCACTCATTAGCTCATGAGGAAATAACAAGCGTATGGCGAGACAATGATCTGGGACCTCATGATGAAAATCCGAGCCACTGTTATTTGCGAAAGAGATAAGCAGGTCTTGTTGGTTCGCAAGCCGGCGTCAAAATGGGCTCTGCCTGGTGGAAAGGTCGAGCTTGGCGAAGCTATTGCTGGAGCTGCGGCTCGAGAACTTCAAGAAGAAACGGGACTAAACGCCGAGCAGCTTCTATACATATTTGAGTTTGAAGCTGCTCATACCCACCATCATGTTTTTGAGGCTTCTGTCATAAATATTGAAGGTTTGACCCCTCAAAATGAGATCAGTGAGTGTATGTGGTGCGCGCTGACCTCGCTCGATCAACTCCACATGAGCAATGCTACGCAATCGATTATTAGGTCATTTTTACGTCGACTTTAAAGCTGTAAAACTGCTGCGTATTCTCGGCGAGAAAATGAATTTGGATCCTGATCCACCGACTCAATGCGTTGAATGGAGTGTGATCATGACATGCTGCATACGCCTGGATTATCTACTGGACACGTTTCTTGGGCCCATCGCAAAAAGCGTGGAATGCGAGGCACTGATCATTCCGATTACGCCTGGCGCCTTTCAGGTGCAGGTGCAAGCACCCTTCCCGCAGGATCTTCACCAGGCACATACCGTAACTGTATTTCAGCCGTCCAAACAGCCCTTGACCGGCACCCTGGTTCACGCTCGCAGATTGGCGAATGGGGATCTGGAACTGCAGATTGATGTATGACCTCCATAGGTGTCCACACATGCAGGAAATTCAATAACTGTCGACCTGCTAACCCAAGCAAATTAGCAGACTGAACAGAGACATTATCGTTCGTCACGCCCTCCTCCGTTGCTATGCTGTCCACCGATACGAGCTTTCTCAGCTTTATCAGTGGCCACGTTGGTATTGGACTCGCCTTCACGTCCAGCTTCTTTAACCTTTTGAGGATCGTCGGAAAATCCGTGATGGGTTTCCTGTCGTTTGGTCATGGCTGATCTCCATTACGTTCTACGTTTATTTGTTTGGGTTTGGTACCGTCAACTCTCATCCCGTTGGAGCAACCGAAGACAATGCTCCCCGCTAATGAGAGCAGAGCGGAAAAATCCGCCATCTTAGGCTCAATCAACACCATCGTTGCCCTGCTCCACCCTCGCGGCTCCAGTTTCCGCATCGTCCTTTGATGGCCGCTTAGACGGAGTCGAGTGCGCCTTCTCTTCTTCCGAATCCCGTGGGTAACCGGGCATGCCATGGGCATCCTCGGGGGTTTGGATGTTGCCCGCCGAGTCACTATCCTGATCCCAGCTTGTTGTCGCATCCTGCGCATCGTCGAGACCGGCGCTGACGAGAATGCAGCCATCATTGTTCAGATTCCCTGACTCGTTCGTGGGGTGATTTTCAGTGCTGGTAGGATGGGGCTTCATAAGAATCTCCATGTAAGAGCGGTCGGTTTACTTTGGAATGACTTGCGCCGTCCAAGTGCAGTATGAAAGACGAACGGCGTAGAACCTGTAGCCAGATGCAGTATTCGGAAGCCAGGCTTTCATGCGCGACTAACACCTAACGAAACGCCAACCGCAAATTAACTGGAGCCAAATCCCCATCTGACACGTCGAAAGATAAGCAGGAGAGAAATCGCAGCGTTGGGATAGCGCTTTGCCAAGTGTTTGCCGTCAGATCAACTCTTTCAGTAAGGGACTGCCATGGATCTCATCTTTCTCGGCACTTCAGCGGGAGTCCCTACCCGGAGTCGAAATGTGAGCGGCACAGCACTCATCGAATCCACTGGCAAAGGTTGGTATCTGGTGGATTGCGGTGAAGCCACCCAACACCAGATGTTGCGCACACCGCTATCGTTAAGGGAACTGCGTGGATGCTTCATCACCCACGTACACGGCGATCATTGCTTCGGCTTACCGGGCTTGCTGGCGAGCGCGGGAATGTCGGGGAGAGTTGAGCCGCTCGATATCGTTTTGCCGGTGGCGCTGCATCCATGGCTACGTCTCAGCCTAACCGTCAGCAAGACCTGGTTGCCCTTTGAGTTACGCCTGCATGCGAGCGAAACTGTCGTCGGTTGGCAACATGGGAATGTTAAGGTCGAAACCGTTGCCTTATCCCATCGTGTGCCCTGCCATGGCTATGTTTTTACCGAGGCTGATCCTCATCCGGTACTGGATGTACAATGTCTGGCGTCTGAAGGGATACCACGCGGCCCTCTGTGGGGCGAGCTGGCGCATGGACGTGATGTTGAATACAGCGGACGAATATTCCGCGCTGAGCAATTTCTGCGGCCCGCACGCCCTGCTCAACGCTTTATCATTTGCGGCGATAACGACAACCCTGATCTGTTGGCGCAAGCGACGGTCGGAGCTCATGTACTGGTGCATGAGGCGACCTTTACACAAGCCTTAATCGATCATACTCGCGAACATTACGGACACAGCAGCGCTGCCGCTGTGGCACGATTTGCCGAGTCGGCAGGTGTGCCTAATCTGGTTCTGACCCACTTCAGCGCCCGCTATCAAAATAATCCCGAAAAAAGTCCCTGCATCGAAAATATACGCGACGAGGCCGAAGCGCACTTTAGCGGCCAGTTGATCCTGGCGCGCGACTTGGAGCGTTACCACCTTGACCGAAACGATCGCCTGATGGTTTCTATGGGCCGCTTGTCGCAATAGCGCTTTTTTTTATGAATCCGCTCCGCGCTTGATCATCAAAAATCATGGAGCCCAAGGGTACACAGTCGCTGAACCTTTCGATCAAGGGTGATTTCAATGGCCGCCGAAAGTCGATACATCATCAGTTTCATTGCTGATAACCAACCGCAAAGTCGCGTCGTCACTCACGAAAGTGAAACCTTGGATAAACAACAGGCAGAAGCGCTTTTAAAGCAAGACTTTCCTGAGTTCAACGGGGCCAAGTTGACTGACATTCAAGTACAGAAGCGAACAAAGCCAGAGGAAGGCGACAACATACCCGGCCACTATCAGCAACCTTGAGACCGATCTGCGAGCAGGTCTACAGGAGTCGCTATGTCTGGCGTGCACCATTTGCCTTGGTGGAAGCAGGTCGTAATTTATCAAGTGTATCCACGCTCATTTGCTGATGCCAACGGCGATGGTATTGGTGATTTGCCAGGATTAATCGCGAAGCTAGATTATCTCAAGGCGCTGGGGGTGGGCGCCTTATGGTTATCCCCTGTCTATCCATCGCCTATGTGCGACGCAGGCTACGACATTTGCGATTATATGGACATCGATCCATTGTTCGGTAGTCTGGCAGACCTCGATTTATTGATTTCAGAGGCTCATAAACGAGGCCTAAAATTGCTGATGGATTTCGTCCCGAACCATACTTCCGATCAGCATCCCTGGTTTATCGAATCGCGCGCCAGTCGTGCTAATCCCCGACGTGATTGGTACATATGGCGCGACCAGCCAAACAACTGGAGAGCTTCGATTGACGGAGGCAGCGCCTGGAGCTGGGATGAAGTTAGCCAGCAGTACTACCTTCATTACTTTTTACCTCAGCAGCCGGATTTGAACTGGCACAACCCTCAGGTTGTGGAAGCGATGCATCAAGTGCTGCGATTCTGGCTCGATCGTGGTGTCGATGGTTTTCGTATCGACGTGGTGCATTGCATCGGCAAGGATCCCACTTTTGCCGATGATCCGCGTTGCCTGGCGGGCGAAACGATGGTGAAAATCAACGATCAGCCATACAGCCATGAACTGCTTCGCGGCCTGAGACGTCTGGTCGATCATTATCCCGGTGACCGAGTACTAATTGGCGAAGTGAATATACGATCGACCGCTCAGGTCGCTGCGTACTATGGCGCGAGTGATGAGTTGCATATGTCTTTCAACTTTCCGCCACTCGATGCGCCTTGGGATCCTGTGGTGTTTCGCCTGTGTATCCGCGAAGTGGAAGGCTGCTTCCCAAGCCATAGCGCGTGGCCCACTTGGGCATTATCGAATCATGACAACAGTCGGCTTCGAAGCCGGTACGGTGGTTCGCTGCGCAGAACCCATGCCGCCGCTGTATTGCTTCTGACATTACGTGGCACGCCGTTCATTTTTCAGGGCGACGAACTGGCGCTGGAAGATACTCAGGTCACGGTACAGACCCGGGTTGACCCAGGGGGGCGGGATGGAAGTCGTGCTCCGTTACCTTGGAAAATTTCGCCTCCGCATGGCTGGCCAGGTCAAACACCCTGGCTGCCCTTCCCTCCCGACGTCTCCACCCTTGCCGTCGAAGCACAAGAAGCGATAGCCGAATCAACACTTGGCCTCTATCGATGTTTGCTGAGCTGTCGACGAGAAAGCGCAGCCTTAAGCATCGGAGAATGGGAGGAGCTGCCGTCACATCCTCAATTGCTGGCGTACCGTCGGCACTCCCACTCGGATGAGCGAATTATTTGCATCAACTTTGACCAGGTTGAGCATGCCTTTCCGCTGGCGGGGCAATGGATCACGCAAATCTCAAGCGATCGTCAAAGTGAAAAAGAGCTGTTCAGGGGCACTGTAGCTGCGGAACAGGCGATCATCCTTCGTCGAAGAGAAAACCACCATGAACAGTGACTGGCATCGCAATACTGTCATTTATCAGGTCGATCCCTCGTTATTCTTCGACTATGACAACGATGGCTGCGGTGACCTGCAGGGCATTATTCGCCGACTTGATTACTTGAGCGCGCTAGGGGTCGGGACACTGTGGTTGCTGCCGATCTTCGGCTCGCCCTTTCGCGATGCCGGTTATGACATCAGGGATCACCGGGAGCTCGAACCTCGGTTTGGCAGCGAGGCAGATTTCCGCTGGTTGGTGCGTGAGGCTGGCGAGTGCGGCATGCGAATTGTTTTGGAGTTGGTGCTGCAACACACCTCCGACCAGCATCCCTGGTTTCAACAAGCGCGTGCTGATCGATCCAGTCCTTATCGCGACTACTACATCTGGTCGGACACGCCCATCGACGACGGTAACCAACCGATTTTTCCCTCCGTGGAAAAAAGCATCTGGCAATGGGACGAACAGGCTGGACAGTACTACCGCCATCTGTTTTATCGCCACGAGCCGGATCTGAACTTGGCCAATCCGGCAGTCGTGGAAGAGATAGAACAAATCATGATTCATTGGTTGCAGATGGGTATCGCCGGCTTTCGCCTGGATGCTGCCTCCCATGCAGTCGAACAAGCAGGCGGTGAGCGAGAGGAACACGGCGTGTGGTTATTGGATCGCTTGGCGGCACTGGCTCGCAACATCAATCCAGAATGCATTTTGATGGGCGAAGTCGATGTCGAGCCGGAGCGCTTTTGTCACTATTTCGGCAAGGGTCAACGTCTCAAGCTGGCACTGGATTTCTGGATGAATAACCACCTTTTCCTGGCGCTTGCGCGCCAACAGTCCGAGCCACTGCTTCGCGCACTAGAGGAACGTCCGCTCCCCCCTGACGGTGCCGGGTATGCTGTCTGGTTACGTAATCATGATGAACTCGACCTTGAACGGCTTTCGGAGCAAGAGCGAGAAGAAGTCATGCAGGTGTACGCCCCACAACCCGAAATGCGCGTGTATGGGCGCGGTATTCGACGTCGTCTAGCACCCATGTTGAAGGGTGATATACGTCATCAGGCGATGGCGCAGGCCTTGATGGCCTCACTGCCCGGGACACCGATCATTCGCTATGGCGAGGAAATTGGCATGGGCGACGATCTGACACGAAAGGATCGGCTCGCCGTACGCACGCCCATGCAATGGAGCGCCGAGGTCAACGCAGGTTTTTCGAAAGCGGCGCCCACCTTGTTGCCAGCGCCCATAATCGATGACGGGCCATTTGCGTATACCTCGTTGAACGTCATTGCCCAGCAAGACGATGGCGAGTCGCTGCTTGCTCGCTGCCGGAGCATTTTACGGACACGCGCGGAGTTGACTGAAATCGGAGACGGCAATGCACAACCGCTTCGCAGCGGCCATCCGGCGGTATTTGCCATTCGTTATGTCGGCCGCGCTACGTCCCTCATGCTTTGCAATCTCAGCTCGGAACCCGTCACGCTTGAGTCTGCCGATTGGGCCGAATTGAACACGGCCGAATTAGTACTTGCTGATAGCCCCTACCCCGCTGATGTAACCGAGGGCGAGGGTTTGTCGCTTAGAGGTTTTGGTTACCGATGGTTCAGATACGGTCATTCAAAGAAGTAAAAGCAAAATACATAAAAGCAGCAAGAAAACCACCGACAACGCCGATACCTGTGCCGACGTCAGTGCGAATGCGGAATCGCGAGAGCGACCGACGAACCGACCGCGAATCTGATGCGAGCCCTGTTGTGGCTCGAACAAATTATCCGCGCGCTGAGAATCGACTTCTGCACTCAGTTGTCCCGAATAGGCATTTCGAGCCATCAATCGATCAAGCAAACCGGGCATCAGACTGGTGCCCACAATCGCCTTAATAGAAGCCCATCCTAACCACAGTTCCCGGGGCGGACTCTGAAGGACGCTGAAAATTGCCCTCGCCGCCACGTCTGGATCATGAATGGGCGGAATGGGTCGCGGACGTTTTTCAAGTTTGTTGCGGGCCCAGTCAAACTGAGGTGTATTAATCGCGGGGAGTTGAACCATGCATACGCGAATACGACTGCGCTCATACAGCAACTCACAACGCAATGAGTCAGTGAACCCGCGTACGGCAAATTTCGCTCCGCAATAGGCCGCTTGCAACGGAATGGCCCGATAAGCAAGCGCAGAGCCGACCTGGATGATGAGGCCGTCACCACGCTGACGCATCAGTTGCAGTGCTGCCAGGGTGCCATGCACAGTACCGAGATACGTGACTTCGGTGACCCGTTGAATTTCCTCAGCGCTCAATTTATCAATGGGCGAAAACACGGTCACCATTGCGCTATTTATCCAGATCGATAAAGGCCCAAGGGCATTATCCAGCCGTATCGCAGCTGACTCGACCGCTTGCGAATCCGCGACATCAACACTTATCGACATCACCGGAACACCATACTGACTGAGCTCTTCTTGCGTTTCGGTCAAGCCCTCCTCACTTCGAGCCAGCAATCCGATTCGATAACCAGCAGCGGCAAAACGGTGTGCCGTGGCGCGTCCTACTCCCGAGCTCGCGCCACAAATAATAACCAATGATTTTGCATGCTTATCCATCGTGTCCGCCCTTGCGTCCGTGATCGCGAAGACTTCAATCGATCGGGCCGATATTGATCGTTCGATCCTCTCCCAGCCCTTGAACCTTGGCCAGAACTTCTGTAGGTGTGCTCTTGGAGAAATGGACGATATATCCCATTCCACTGCCATCCTCTTCAATGGCGGTCACCCATAGTTCGACCTCGTCGGGAGCCAAGCCTATAGCGACCGCAACCTGACGATTGCGGTGTTCGGGATGGATATCATCCAAAGGATAACTCTTCATCAACGGATCTCCTTGGGCTTCTCGATGGATGTGCTGTGATCTCAAATGCTTAGAAAATCGTTAATTGCTTTCGTCCGCTTTCTCCTGCTGCAGTTGCACAGACGACTTTGTGCCATCCGGGTTGTTCTTCGCCGTGCTGTCAGAGTTATCGAAACATCCCTGCAGCAATAGCAGGCCGCAGAAGCTCAGGCCTATGTAAAAATATTTCACTGTTGTCACCCCTCAGTTCTTTTTCAGTCCGAGGAAAGCCTTCAGAGGATAGGTTTTCCGCCTGTAACGCCAAACCGTTCGCCGGATATGTAACTGCCCTCGTCCGATGCCAACAGTACATAAATCGGCGCTACTTCAACCGGCTGCCCTGGTCGTCCTAACGGGGTGTTTGCTCCGAAGTTTTTCACCGAGTCTTCGGACATCGTGGATGGGATTAACGGCGTCCAGATTGGCCCGGGCGCTACGCTATTGACTCGAATGCCACGCTTGCCAAGCATCTGGGCAAGACCAGCGGTGAAATTCGCAATCGCACCTTTTGTAGTGGCATAGGCCAACAAGCTGGGACTGGGCGAGTCAGAATTGACTGAGCTGGTATTGATGATCGAGCTACCCTCTGCCATGTTGGGAAGCGCCGCTTTGCAAATGCGAAATATAGCGGTGATATTGACGTCAAATGTCTTCAGCCATTCCTCGTCGGGAATTTCTTCCAACGTCTCATGGGTCATCTGAAAGGCGGCATTGTTCACCAGAATGTCGATGCGTCCGAACTTTGCCACGGTGTCATTCACGATCCCCGCACAATGCGCATGACTAGCAATGTCCCCCGGCAATAGCAGGCATTCCCGGCCCGCATCCTCTACCCACCGTGCGGTTTCTTTGGCATCCTCGTGTTCGTCCAGATAGGAGATCGCCACATCAGCGCCTTCACGGGCAAAGGCAATCGCCACAGCGCGACCAATGCCACTGTCGCCGCCGGTAATCAGTGCGATCTTGCCGGCCAGCCGGCCCGATCCTTCATAACTGCTCTCACCGCAATCGGGATACGGTTCCATTCGGCTTTGCTCGCCGGGGACAGGCTGCTGCTGGGGTTTGAATGGAGGTTTTGGATAGGTCTTCATCGAAGTCTCTCCTGAGGTTTGTTGATTCGAAGCCATTTCAAGGTTGACCTGAATACTGCGCAGCGAGTTCGCTTTTATATGAGTAAACCAGGCGCCGAGTCTCGACTATGGATGGCGAATCTCATCGTCAAAAATAAGCGATCCGGAAAATCCACTGCTGCCGAAACTGTTCACTTGCTGGAACTCGCGCGCATCGTGGCTGCAAAATATGTTCACTGCCATGCGGCTATCATTGGCTAATTGACGCAATCTCTGTTGGTTGTGCATTCGTGCCTGGTGATCGACATCCATCAGGCGTTGGTAGAAGCGCATGCCAGCGGGACAGCGGCGCTTGGGAAGATGAATTTCATCATGGTGAAAGTATGCATCCCCTGCATGTAGCGACCAGCCCTCGGCAGTACGGATCGCAACGCCGGCGTGACCGGCCGTATGACCTCGAAGCGGTACCAGCAAAATGTCTTCTTCCTGCGCGCCAAGCACGGCGCGCACCGAATCGAAGCCAAACCAGGTATCGCCATCCGGGGCATACAGCTCACAGTCCTCGACACCCCGCCACTGCGCAGGCACAAAGCGTCGCCGTTTGAACCAGCCATTCGTCAGCGTTGCGAAGTTGAGTTCCTCCAACATGACGTGTACCCGCGCCCTCGGAAAATCCTGGATGCCGCCGGCGTGATCGAAATCCAGATGGGTAAGAATGATGTGACGTACATCATTAACGTCAAAACCCATGCGACGAATTTGATCTATCGCGGTAAACCGGTGCTCCAATTGAATGTTATTGAATGCTCTGACAAAGCGGCTCAGACGCTCCGGATGCTGGACGTCCTGCTGGCCGAAGCCGGTATCCACCAGAATCAGGCCATTGGTGCAGGTTTCGATCAGAATACAGTGACACACCAGCGACGCGGTCAATCCACGGCTGTAACCGTCCAACAAAGCCCCACCCAAAGGGCACATACATCCGCAATTTAAATGATGCACGCGCATGTCAAATCTCCCCGCACCTCGTATGTGCTCGTCGAACCTTATTGGTCGACCCGGCCTACGAGGAAAATACTCGAGCAAATCGACATATGGCGCTCGAGGTCATAATCGCGCCGCGGCAGGGGTCATCGTTGTCAGATGAGCATAAAAAGAGCGATACAAAGGACGGACGTGTCAACGTTCGGGAATCAAGCGGAACACCCCGTCACCCTCAGCGTCAGACCCTGTAAGCACGGAGCAGCGTTTGTCTTTTTGGCGATACAGCATTCGATGAACCTGCAAAACAGCTGCAGATCCTGGATCAAGGAGCCGGACTCAGGGGGCAGGCGAGTCGCCCACATAACCCGCATAAGAGGTAGACCAAGATGATTCCGAACAGAGCGAAATGGATTGCAGGGTTGGGGTTGAGTCTTTTCGGTTCAGTGGCGTACGCGGTCACTCTCAATGCCTTTATGGAAGAGGCCGCACAACAGAGTGTATTTCAGACCGAGAGCGCGAAAATTGCGTTGCAGAAAAGTCAGAGTCCGGAAGTCAAAGACTTTGCCCATCAGATAATCGCCAGCAAGGCGCAGCTTTACGGCAAACTCAAGACGCTCGGCGAGCAGCTACATATGAACGTTCCAACCGAAGCTTCCCTGACGGGCAAAGCGAAGCAAATGCGCCTTGAGTCCCGCGAAGACTCCTTCGATCGGATCTATATCGACAGTCAGGTGCAAGCGCTCGAGCAGCAAGTGTTTTTATTTAAAAAAGAAGCAATGTCATCGGAAAAACCCGAGCTGAAATGGTTCGCCGAAAGCGCTTTGCCCGACATCCTCAAGCAGGAGCGAACGGTGAAAAGTCTTCAGGACAAATTAAAGCCATCGGCAGGCAGACTCAGGCCAACCAAGCCTTGATCGGGTCAGCAGCGCACACCTATTACGCGGGAACCGGCTTTGGTCGGTCGCGTGACGTACCGCTTATCGGTCATCTCGAAAATATTCAAAACATTCGCAGGCTTGTTGAACTCGGAATTAGGGTCCGTCGTACACGGATAATCAGCAAAAGCCAATCGATGTTGGAGAATAGTCATGACTACAGGTAATAAAAATCAGGGTAATGATCGCGACAAATCGTCCAGCAGTGGCAAAAAAGGTGGCCAGTCGGGCAGCGGCAATTTTGCCAATGATCGTGAAAAGGCCTCCGAAGCCGGCCGCAAGGGCGGACAACAAAGCCACAGCGGCGGTCGCAAATCTTGAGCGCACTCAGACCGGGGCGGCATCGCCGCCTCTCAAGAGGTTCAATCATGAAAGCGCCAAACGAAAACACCCTCGATGCAGAACGTTTTGAAAAAGACCCACTTGCCCGAGACGATAAAATGCCGGGAATACCAGCGAATCCGTCAGTAGTTCAAACCAATCACGAACACGTCGAACAGTTGCAGAACAGCGTGCGTAGCGAAACGCTGATAGCTCAGCCGGGTTGTTATGAACGCCGACAAGGTGCCGTGCAGTCGGAGAGAGTTACGGGCGCGTCACATACGCCGCCTGTTTGCGAACGAAGTTCATAGTCGCAGCGAGCGTCTTTTAAATGCGAGGTGATGTATGCCTGTACATGTCATTAATTTCACCGGCCCTATCAACGCGTCGACCTGTGGTCAGGTTATTGAGAAAGCATCGACGGCGGTGCAGCAAAGCGCACCAAGCTTGATAGTGAATATCGCAACCATGGGTGGCGAATGCAGTTACGGCTTTACTATGTATAACTTTTTGGTTTCCCTACCGATTCCGGTGCACACGCATAACCTCGGAACCGTGGAATCGATGGGCAACATTGTTTTCCTGGCCGGCCAGCGCAGGACGGCTTGCGTGCACAGCAAATTTCTCTTCCATCCATTTCACTGGCACCTCCAAGGTTCGGTCGATCATTCCCGTATGTCTGAATACGCCATGAGCCTGGACTACGACTTGCAACTCTATGCGCGCATCGTGGCCGAGCGCACAGAAGGTGCCGAGGCGAAGCTGGAAACGGAAAAATACCTGATTGCCGCCCCGCGCATCATCGACCCTCCTCAAGCGTTGGCCTGCGGGTTGATACAGGCGATCGAGTCACCACTGATCGATGCGCAATCCGTGACCTGTACCATCCACTCGTGACGCCTGTGCTATCCAGGAAACACCTTACGCAGGTTTGTCACTGCTCCCAGAAAGACATGGCGTAGTATGGTTAGACAGTACAACGATTTGACTGCCATTCATTTCAGGCCTTGATCATGAAGTCTTCCGTGAAGCGTTCACCCAATGTTCCGCAGCGCAAGGAGCTGATCCCCAGCACCCTGCCCTTTCCTGTGGTCGGCATCGGCGCTTCCGCTGGTGGCCTTCAGGCGGTGAAATCATTTTTCGAGCACATGCCCAATGACAACGGCATGGCCTTTGTCGTTATTTTTCACCTGTCGCCCGATTATCCTAGCCAGGTCGATCGGATCATTCAGGATGTCACCAAAATGCCGGTGCGGCAGGTGACCGAGACTGTCTCCATCGAAAAGAACACCGTGTATGTCATCTCGCCGGCGCACGACCTGATGATGAACGATGGTTATCTGTCGGTGACACCATCGGATCGGCCGCCCGGCATGCATGTGGCCATTGACCTGTTCTTCCGAGACCTGGCGGATGTGCACAAGGAGCGGGCCTTCTGCCTGATACTGTCCGGCACTGGCTCTGACGGTGCGGTGGGGCTTTCACGGATCAAGGAACAAGGCGGCATCACCTTGGTGCAGACTCCGGAGGATGCCGAATACGATGGCATGCCCCGGGCTGCCATCAATACGCAGATGGTCGATCTGGTATTGCCCGTGGTGGAGATGCCGCAAAAACTGCTGGAGCTCTGGCGTAATTCGAAGGCCATCACACTGCCTACGGCCAACGATCCGGAAATCAAGACTACCCCTCCAGCTAACGAACGCGAAGCCGCCATAGCCGAGCAGCAGCTGCAAGACATCTTGATCCAGCTGCGCAATGGAACCGGTCACGATTTCAAACACTACAAGCGGGCCACCGTGCTGCGCCGCATCGAGCGTCGCCTGCAGGTGACCGCACAGCCGGATCTGGGCGCCTATTACGATTATCTGCAAGCCCACCCCGAAGAAACCAAGGCGTTGCTGGGGGACATGCTGATTGGTGTGACCAATTTCTTTCGCGACCGCGAAGCCTTCGAAGCCTTGGAGCGCAATGTCATTCCCGATCTGGTTAAAGCGCTGCAGGACACCGTGCCGAAACGGGATGAAATCCGTGTCTGGTCAGCGGGCTGCTCTACCGGCGAAGAGGCCTACAGCCTCACCATTTTGCTGACTGAGCAAATGGCCTTGGAGGCCAGCCCGGCCAAGCTTCAGGTGTTTGCCACCGACATAGATGATCGCGCGATTGCCTTTGGTCGAAGTGGCGTCTATCCCGAGGCCATCATTACCGACGTTCCGCCGCCGCGCATGCGCCAATATTTCACCCTGGAAAACCATTCCTACCGCGTGCGCAAGGAAATTCGCGAGAAAGTGCTGTTCGCCAAGCACAGCCTGTTGCTCGACCCGCCCTTCTCCCAACTCGACTTGATCGTCTGTCGTAACCTGCTGATCTACCTCGACCGCGAAGTGCAGCGCGACATCATGCAGATGTTCCACTTTGCCTTGCGTCCTGGCGGTTACCTATTCCTCGGCTCCTCGGAATCCGCCGATGGCTGCCTGGATCTGTTTACGCCGGTGGACAAACGCAACCGCATCTTCCGCACCAAGAGCGTGGCCAGCAGTCCCCGCCGCGCCCCCACGCTGCCGCGCGGTGGTTATGCACGCACTACCGTCGCCACCCGCCCCCTGCAACCGGCTGTGGCACGCAAGGTGTCCTTTGCCGACATTCACCTGCGTGCACTGGAGAAGGCTGCGCCGCCGAGCATCATCGTCGACGCCAGCGCCAACATACTGCACATGAGTGAAGGCGCCGGGCGCTTCCTGCGCTATGTGGCCGGCGAGCTATCACGCAACCTGTTGACCCTGGCCCACCCGGATCTGCGTCTGGACATTCGCACCACGCTATACCAAGTACAGCAGAGCGGGCTGCCGGTCACCTCGCGCAAAGTCCGCATCGAGCGTGAGCAGCGTAGTTACCTGGTCGACCTGAACGTGCATCCTTACAAGGATGACGAAACTGACAGCGAATACATCCTGGTGATCTTCGAGGAAAGCGAGGTCGATCCTCAAGCGCAGCTTGATGGCATTGCCAGCCAGACCGAAAACCAGATGTTGACCAACCTGGAGCATGAACTGCAGCGCACCAAGCTGCAGTTGCAGGAGACCGTCGAACAGTCGGAAGTCTCCAGCGAAGAGCTCAAGGCCTCCAATGAAGAAATGCAGGCGATCAACGAAGAACTACGCTCAGCCACCGAAGAACTGGAAACCAGCAAGGAAGAATTGCAATCGATCAATGAAGAGCTGCTGACCGTTAATGCTGAACTCAAGGCGAAGGTCGAAGAAACCGACAAGGTCAACGACTACCTGACCAACCTGATTGCCTCAACCGACATTGCCACCGTGTTCGTCGATCGCAACATGCGCATCCGCTGGTTTACCCCACGGGCCACCGAGATTTTCAGCATGTTGCCGGTCGACACCGGGCGCTCGCTAATGGACATCACCCACCGCCTGGACTACCCGGAGATAGCCGAGGATGCGGCGACGGTGTTCGAGTCGCTGAACATGATCGAACGCGAAGTCTGCGGCAGCAATCAGCGTTGGTACATCGCCCGCCTATTGCCCTACCGCTCCAGCGAGGATCACATCGACGGCACGGTGCTGACCTTCATCGATATCTCCAAGCGCCGTGCCGCCGAGGAGGAGCTGCGCATCAGTGAAGAGCGTATGCGCCTGGTCGCCGAAAGCACCCATGACTTCGCCATCATCATTCTTGATGATCACGGCGTGATCACCGACTGGAACACCGGGGCCAGGTTGATTTTTGGTTACAGCAAAGAGGAAGTGCTCGGCGCCTCCTATGACCTGATCTTCACGCCCGAAAACCGTCACGAAGGTGTGCCGGAATCGGAGTTGCGCGCCGCGCGCGAGCACGGTCGAGGCGAAGACGAACGCTGGCACCTGCGCAAGGACGGCAGTCGTTTTTACTGCAGCGGTGAGGTCATCCGCCTGGAAGGCGAGAACCTCAAGGGTTATGTGAAGATCGCCCGCGACCTTACCGGTCACAAGCGCCTGCACGACGAACAGACTCAACGGCTGGCCGAAACCCAAACCAGCAGCCATCTCAAGGACGAGTTTTTTGCGGTGATGTCCCACGAGCTCAAGCACCCGCTCAATCTCATCCAACTCAATGCCGAACTGCTGCGCCGCTTGCCGATGACCAAAAGCGTCAGCCCGGCGATGAAGGCGGTCAATACCATTTGCGACGCGGTGTCGAGCCAGGCACGGATCATCGATGACCTATTGGATGTGGCCCGGGTGCGCACCGGCAAACTCAAGCTGAAAAAACAGGCGGTGGATCTGGGTCGGATCCTGCAGGACATCCACACGGTGGTGGTCAACGATCAATACCCCTGTGAAATCACCCTGCAGGTACCCCAGCCGCCGGAGCCACCACTGGTGGTCGACGCTGACAGTACGCGCCTGGAACAGATCATCTGGAACCTCGTGAACAACGCCCTGAAGTTCACCCCCAAGGATGGCCGCGTTGAGCTGATCGCCCACCGCGTCGAGGACATGGCGCAACTGGACGTCATCGACAGCGGAGTCGGACTCGAACAGCACAACCTGAACAAGGTTTTCGACTTGTTTAGCCAAGCGGAAAACCAGCACGCCACTCATCAGCGTGAGGGCCTGGGCATTGGCCTATCTCTGGTGCGGCAACTGGTGGAAGCCCACGGTGGCTCGGTAGATGTGCGCTCCGAAGGCCTTGGCTGCGGCTGCACTTTCTCCATCCGCCTACCCCTGTGTCAGCCCCATCAACAGGCGGCAAATCAAGCCCAGGTTGCGGCTGAATCAGGACGTCTGCTTGGTCAGAAAGTGCTCTTGGTGGATGATTCCCGAGACGTAATGGAAGTACTGCAAATGCTGCTGGAAATGGAGGACGCCCATGTCGAAGCCTTCAGCGACCCACTACTGGCCCTGAAAGCCGCGAAAGAGGGCAGCTACGACGTGATCATTTCCGACATCGGTATGCCCGTCATGGATGGGCACGCATTGATTCAGGCCGTTCGTCAGATCGCCCACCACAAATACACGCCCGCCATTGCGCTCACGGGTTACGCCACCAGCATTGACCAGAAGAAAACCAGGCAATCGGGGTTCAATTACCACGTGAGCAAGCCCGTGGCCCATGATGACTTTATCGACATCATTGATGAGGCCTGCAAATCTCGACCATATTAAATACATAAAAAAGCGCCTTGGCCTTCCGTGCTATTGGTCCTTATTCCCCGTTACGCATGGGGAAGCCTAGGGTCAACTCAGTCTCTGGTGTGATTCAGGCCCTCATTCAACCGCAAGGGCTTCTAAAGTACCCGGCAAGCCATATTTCAAAAAATACTACGCAACGCCGCTCCATTTAGCTCACAACTCAGCGAACGACCGCGTAAAGGCCGTTGTGGCAACTTCAATCAACGTATTGCGTTCTGACGAATCGATGATTCTCCGATTGAAATACTCATCGGCCAACTCAAGCAACGCGTTGTACCTCTCTTCGGGCTTCATTGCGGTTTTATGGCTCGTCAACAGCTCGTGCCAAGTGCTGTACGCCAGCATTTTCGCTTCGGTATACATCACCCGTCCCTCCATCGCTCATGATGGATAGAACTCGAGCGTCGAGCGCATGTTCATTGCCGCCGACATACGGTTGGCAACAGTTTATTTTGCAGGACACCCATCGCTTCAGCAGCACCGACTTACGCGACGATGGTCGCAATATCATCGGCGATGATATTCCGGCTCGTAGGTCAAATCTTGGAGAGCGCACAATGAGCACAGCACATCAACAGCCATTTTCTGGTCGTCTGCTTATGGTGGGTTACGGCAGTATTGGACGGGGCGTGCTGCCCCTCTTGCTGCGGCATATCGCCATTGAGCCGTCCAAATTAACCATCATTTGCCCTTCGGCTGCCGCTGGCGAAGCTGCGCAACAATTTGGGGTGACTGTGTTGCAGGAGGCATTGACTGAGGACAATTTTCGCCAATGCCTTGAAGCGCAGCTTCAAACCGGAGACTTCTTGCTCAACTTATCAGTGGAGGTTTCCAGCCAAGCGTTACTCGCCTTCTGCCAGGCACATCAAATTCTATATCTGGATACTTGCACCGAACCTTGGGCAGGCGGTTATAACGAGATAGATCAGGAACCGGAAGAACGTACCAATTATGCGTTGCGACATGGTGTGCTGGCCCTGCGTGGCAGCAACGACACAGCCACGGCAATCATTACGCATGGCGCGAACCCCGGACTGGTATCGCATTTGGTAAAGCGAGCGCTCGAAAATCTTGCAAGCGATCTCGGCCAAACGCTACCTGCATCTATGCAACGTCAGGACTGGGCCCGGTTGGCACAAGCGCTTGGCGTGAAAGTCATTCACATCGCCGAATACGACTCGCAATGTGCTGATCGCCGTAAAGACACAGGTGAATTCGTCAATACATGGTCGGTGGAAGGCTTTATTGCCGAGGCCTGCCAGCCTGCTGAACTGGGCTGGGGCAGTCATGAACGTGCGCTGCCTGCGGACGCACGTCGGCATCCCTATGGTAGTCAAGCCGCCATCTTTTTGGAGCGACCAGGCGCCGCTACACCGGTGTATACCTGGACGCCTGGTGTTGGGCCGACACTGGGCCTGCTCGTCACGCACAGCGAAGCGATCTCTATTTCCGAGTACCTGACGGTGGGGGATGGTAGTCATCCCGATTATCGGCCGACGGTACATTATGCTTATCGGCCCTGCGACGATGCGCTCCTCTCGCTTCACGAACTGGCGGCGCATCATTGGCAGCCACAAGCTCGCCAACGACTGCTCGACGATGACATCACGGTGGGCAGCGACGAATTAGGCGTTCTGTTGCTTGGTCATAAGCGTAACGCCTACTGGTATGGATCGCGGCTCGACATCGACACGGCACGAGCACTCTGCCCCCACAACAGTGCTACCAGCCTGCAAGTCACAGCGGCGGTCATGGCCGGCGTTGTCTGGAGTCTTCGTAATCCTCGGAGAGGGATTCTTGAGCCAGATGAAATATCACACAGCGACATTCTTGAGCTTTGCGCCCCTTACTTGGGCGAACTGGAAGGGTTTTATAGCGACTGGACGCCGCTTGCGGGACGTCAGTCGATGTTTCCTCACCCTAACATCGACGCGGACGACCCGTGGCAATTCCGTAATTTTCGGGTGAATTGGTGACTGAATCGAGAAGCATGGGAGTCATGCCCAAAGCTTCAGGTGCCTTCTCCAACGCCCTCGACCGCTTGGGCATAGCGCTGAGTGGCTTCGATCACTAACCGTTTTCTTTCCTCTCGATCAATGAATCCTTGTTTCAGATATTCCTCGGCGAGGCGCAGCAGCTCCTCGTATTGCTCTTGGGCAGTCATTCGGATTTCTGGCCGCTCCAGTAGTTTGTGCCAGGTTGCTAATGCATGCTTTCTTCGATCTTCGTACATGACCATGACTCCATGGTTGGTATTCAGTAGAGAGCCATGACGACGACTGTGTTCCTGAAATTTGAGCATGCACCGGTGCATCCCGATGATCCGTGAATGAACGATTTACGCTGACTCAAACCGCTTGCGAGGAAATCTTGCCCAAGAAGAGGCGATGGCTGAATGGTTCCTGGAACATCTTCCTGAGCCCGCCCAAGCGCTCCTTCACTCGCTCAGAAGATCCGAACCTTGAAGCGAAAAAGTAAAAGAAGAAGGAAAACCAGACGACGCCGCATTCAACGTCGTCTTGGTTAGGCCGCCTAGCCCTATTTGGATTCCATCGTCGCCGCTTGATTGCCGCCTTGTTCAGCGATCTTCGACAGCTTCTCATCCGTAGCTTTTTCTTCTGCCAACGTGGCGGCAAGAAGATCGGCTGCGTCTGCCAAATTCAAATGTTTGGCCATGGCGATCAAGGTGCCGTAACTCGCGATCTCGTAGTGCTCAACTTTTTGCGCGGCGCCGATCAATCCCGCATCCAGCACAGCGCCTTTCTCGATTTCTTCCAATAGTTCTTTAGATTCTTCGACCAATCCTTCCATAGCCACGCATTTCATGCGTTTGAGTTTTAATCCGGTCAACTCGACCAACTGATCGATGCGTTCAATTTGCCCTTGGGTTTCTTCCAAGTGAGCATTAAATGCCTCAGCCAATAGCGGGTTGGTAGCTGCTCGTGCCATGCGCGGCAGAGCGCGAGTGATCTGTTTCTCGGCGCTGTAAATATCGGACAGCTCGTGGACAAACAGGTCTTCAACAGTTTTTCTCGCCATTTGAAATACTCCTCTCCACTGAGTACGCGTCACCGTAGCGGAACGCATCATTTGCATATCCACACTTGTGGCCTGCATGAAGAAATGACCGATGGCCACCAGAACGTGTTCAAATTATTTGCGACAGTGGTTCCTGCGTGTTCATCCCAACGCCGTATCGAGAAACATCATTAACCCAAAGCCCAGCATGAGCCCGAGCGTCGCCGGCGTTTCGTGACCGTTACGATGGGTCTCCGGGATGACTTCGTGCGAAACCACGAAGATCATCGCGCCTGCAGCGAGGCCGAGCGAAATGGGATAACCCAAGGCAAAACTGCTTGAAATACCCAAACCGATAACGGCTCCTAGCGGCTCCATCAATCCTGAGCCGACTGCAATCAGTGCTGCACGGAGCGTCGAAATGCCGGTCACCCTCAAAGCCAGGGCAATCGCCAGCCCTTCAGGAATGTCCTGGATGGCAATCGCGGTCGTCAATGGCAGTCCTACCTTCATGTCACCGGTCGCAAAACTGACGCCAATCGCCATGCCTTCCGGCAGGTTGTGTAGCGTAATGGCAAGTACAAACAGCCAAATGCGATTGATGCGTCGAACCTCGGGGCCGCGCTTTCCACTTTCCACGTGTTCATGCGGCACGAAGCGATCCAGACCAATCATCAACGCCACACCCAGCGCCAGGCCGAGCACAACGATGCTTGCCGCCAGCAACTGGTTGTTCGATATCCGCTGGGCCGCTTCGATCCCTGGAAGGATGAGCGAGAACGAACTGGCGGCGAGCATCATGCCAGCGGCGAAGCCCAACATAATGTCTTGGGTGCGGGAGGCAATGTCGCGCAGGATGATCGCCGCGATTGCACCCAGCGCCGTGGCAGCGAACCCTGCCAGGCCGCCCAGGAAAGCCAGATGCAAAAAATCTCTCCTGGCACCCACGAAGGCGCCGTAGCCGCTAATGATCAGCAGAACAACGACGCCTGCGAGCACGCACCAAAAGAACCAGCCCATCCATCCCGACTGAGAAATCTGGACAAACCAGGATCTTTCCGGTGACCGAAGCGGAGCGGACGGTTCGGACATACGCCTCTCCTAACTATTAGCCATACGGAACAAAGATCTGTTGAGGTTATTGCGTAACTCTCTGGATACACGCATGGCCTCACGTTCAAAGGACAATGCCGTCGCAAAAAACAAGTTTAGCGAATCCACATCGAATCGTTCGGTGATGGAAAAAGTGAGCATTACGTTCACCTCGATAAGCTGGGTTAGGGAACACAGCGTCCTACAGCGCTATCCGGTAGAGCATTCATTAATGCGGGAACCCACCGGTGAGCGTGACGTGCTAACCGGGCTGCTCGGTTCGCCTTAGTACAGGGCTCGACTATTGACGTCGAGCCCGTATTCTCAAAGAACATGAACAACTACCAATCCGACCCTGCCGACGCACCGAAGCAATTAACCTTTGCTGTGCTCCGGTGACGTTGGCCCTTCCTTGACTCCGCGAGGGCCGGCAAGACCCCACACTATCCATCCAATGACGGGAAAAATGATGAGGCCGATGATCCAAGCCGCCTTGATACCCCCGGTTTTATCGGTTCGAGAAACGCTGACAATTATCCAAAGGTCGACGAGAAAAATAATTATGGCGGCAGCGATCCAAAAATAGTGGGTTAGCTCAGACATGATTCTGATACTCCAGAGGTGTGTAATGTTTAGGCCACGGTCGGTCATTGCTGTTCAAAATGTCGAAAAGTGTCTGGCGGCGTTAGACAGGGATCAATCTGCCCAGGGCTGGTTAACAATAAAACACTGACTGGTGTCAGTTCTTTAAAGTAATCCTCATGAAGCGCCATACCGATCAGCCCTCTTGGGCAATGATTGAAATCTTGCCGTTGCGCTCAATGATCGCAAACTTAATTTCTTCCAGTTTTTCAATGCCTTGGCTGGACCGTGCAGCCTCCATGATGTCGGCTTCCACCAGTCGCGCGTGGCGTAACCGTTGATGCAACAGCTTGCCGTTCTCGACGATGATCGTGGGTTCACCATCAATCAAACGTGAGACCCAGCCCGAACGTTGTTTGAGCAATGAAAAACCAACATCGATAGCGATCAGGGTGACGATAACAAGCATCGAATTGGTCAGTGAAAAATCATCGCCCAGCAGCGCTTGCTGAGTGGCTTCGCCAATGATCATCAGCAATACAAAATCGAAGGTGGTCAGCTCGGCCAGCGAGCGTCGGCCGGCAATCTTAAACAGCACCATGAGCGCCACATACATCGCTGCCGCACGCAATACCGAATCCATAGGGTCACCTAGGGGAATATGAACTGATTTAGTGTCACACCAGGGCTACCGGGCGTAGTGACGTGACTACGAAAAAAACCTAATCCGTCGCCGCGCAGCGTGAGATACAAGGTGGCCTGCCCCTGATTGTCGGTTTGTACCCAGACGCGCATGCCCTGAGACAAACTTCTGCTGCGCAACGGTTCAGGCTGCAGCGACTCGATGCTGAAGCCCTCTAACATTTCCCCGGACAAATCCAGTTCGATTTGTGTTTCAGGTTTTCCGTTCACGCTGATCTTCATCGAATTCATTGAGCCGTTACGGTGGAACATCTCGTATTCCACCCTGACGCTGCCATCCATACTGTTTACATCTCGGGTACTGAGCAGCCCACGAGAGAACAGGCCAATCAAGCCGCACACCATCAGCAACACCAGTAAGTACCAACCGATCCGCTCAAAACGCCAAACCTTCATCTGGTAGGACATGTCTTCGCAAATTGGGTAATCACGACTCTGTAGATCCGGGTGCTCGGCATCATCCTTCATCATTTTCACCTCACTCTCCAAGCAATGCCTGACTATGGAAATGGGGTAGCCGTCGTAATGCATACTCTGTTGCCTCTGTTTGTACCTGGCAACGGGTGCCGAAAAAACGATGCTCCTGACAAAATACGCTTTTGACTTCTTTAGATTGAAACGCCCAAGCGAAGCAGATGGTGCCCGCCGGAATGCCGTCAACATCTTCTGGGCCGAGAATGCCCGTCGTCGCCACCGCGACGTTGGCTGTGCTGTCTTGCAAAGCGCCTAAGGCCATCTCCTTGGCAACTTCCACGCTTGTCAGATTGAATGTTTTGATGGTGTAAGCGCTGACATGAAGGAGACGTTGCTTGGCTTGCGGTGAATAAACCACATACCCACATTCGATGAACGCGCCGCTACCTTCGACCTCAGACAACAGCGTCACGATTTTACCGGCGGTGCACGACTCGGCCGTGGTCAGGACCAGGGAATGTTTACGTAGATAAGCGACGGTGTCGTCAGCGATGGCCATGATTAACTCTCGCAGGCTTTTCGTTGCTGCCAGCCTGGTAATCTTCTCCCGCAACTGCGCGAAGATACGCTTGATCAGCTTGCACTCTCAAATCTCGCCACTCGTTCCAAGACACGAGGCCTAACCGATCCATTTCATTGCTTTGACGAACCAGTTCTTCATGGTAAGCATCGGGACAGTCCATACGCAGCTGCCTGTTTTCCAGTGCGCAATGCCAGACATCAAGGGCACGCAGTCTCGCCTCTTGAGCCGGCGTCAGCAGATTTTTGAAGGCATACATTTCATTCGTCCGACCCGGATATTTCTTGGTTGAGCAGTCGCTCTACGATTTGGTTCAGATCGACTGACGAGAAGCAGGCGGCATTCAGCGCCACCTGTCCACCCGCTGGCGGTTCTTTAAGAAAGTTACGAATGTGCTGCCGAAACCGTATTGCACGCTACTTGCGAACACTGACCGGCCCGTTTTTGACATCCATCACCAAACGCTTGGAATATGCGTAAATAATCGGCGTTAATCAGTACTTGCCATTCTGGGTGCCACTGGATGGCTAACGCGAAAGCTTGGCTGTCTTCCACGGACAGACCCTCCACCAGCCCATCCTCTGCTACCGCCTCGAGGCGCAGCCCATGTCCCACCCTGGCAATGCCCTGACTGTGAACAGAATTGACCTCAATAATGCCCTCCAACCCCAGTCGGAACAGTGCGCCGCCCGGACATATCGTGGTGGCATGGGAGCGGGCATATTGTTTCTCAATCGATTCGCCATTAGCAGGATGGTGCTCGGGCCTGGCCCCATCCAGCCGCTGCACCAGAGTCCCCCCAAAAGCTACGTTTAATTCCTTGAGACCGCGGCAGATGCCGAGCGATGGAAGGCCGGCTTCACAGCCGCGCGCCAGAGCGGTAGGGTAAGGTGATCACGAGCGGCATCAAGTTCTGCACCTGGTGGGCTCGGTGGACCGCCGTAATGTGTGGGGTTTACATTGGAAGGAGAGCCTGTGAACAGCAGTCCGTCCAAGCCCTCAATGATGTCGGCAGGGTCAAGCAGCCGTGGAAATTGAGGCAAAATAAGCGGTAACCCTTTGGCTGCAGAAATAACGGCCTGTGCATATTTGTCGTCAACCATCTGAACGGCGTGTGAATCGATTTGCCATGAGCAAGCAGTGATTCCGATTCTTGGGAGGCGAGACATAGAGCGCTCCGTTTAAAAGACAGCGACCGGCCCCGGAATTTTCAGTGCAAATGGTTATCTGCTTAATTGCTCGGCGACGGCAGTTCGTAGGCAGCGCCCGTTCGCTGAGCGGACGGACGCGCTTCGTTGGTTACTTCTTGGCTTCCTTGTCAGGATCTGCCGAGCGTTCGAGAAATGCTTCGGTCAGCTGCGGCAGATGCTCGAGCAGCCAGTCCGCCATCGCGACTTCCTGTGGCAGTATCTTTTCGCAGGCCTTCTGGGTCTGCGTGTCGCCCGCCGCTTGCGCCGCTGCGATCAGCACGGTGTAGCTGGCGATTTCCATATTCTCAAATACGTAACCTGCCATCGCCCCTTTGATCACTTCGTCACTCATCAACGATCCACCGACGGCTTGGCCGAACGCCATCAGCTTGCCGCCCAAATCCTTGATGGTCGATGAGTCACCGCCCAAGCGCTTCAGGCATTCGTCGATCAATTTCTGCTGGCCCAGCGTCTCTTCAATGTGCTGATCGATACGCGCCTTGAGCTGTGGATAATGCTCCAGACGTTTGGATTGCGCCTTGAGCATTTGCTCAGCCTGTTGCTCCATGGCATGGGCGTCACGCAGCCAGTCGAGCAGGTTTTCCTGTGGGGTAGCCATGTCGAATCCTCTTTCCGCTGATTTATCAGTCATTCGCAGGAGCACCGATTGGTGACCTGCGTATCCCGGGGACCGCACGCAGAGCGCGTGATTTCGCTTGGTTAAATCCCTTTCCCGGCCTGCGTACCAGCGCCCAGATCCGCACCAGTGACTGGCTCGCTATTGGGGTCGGACATCGTCCGGGCTTTCAGATTTTCGAGCAATGCTTCGTCGGCGCTGTCCAGCTGCACCGTAGCCAGCCCATCGCCGCCGTCGACGGCCGGCGCCGGGTTCTCGACGAATTCCCAATCGTCACCTTGGTTCCACGGTCCGCGCATGCTTTCCGTGCCCTGCGACATGTTGAAATAGACATTGGTAAATTCAGGCATGCCCGGAAGCTTGCCTTGCGGAAAGTTTGGCTGGATCGCGTGCAGGGCTTTTTCAAAGGAAAGCTGATGTGCGATTTCACGCGTCATCAGAAAACCCAACGCCTCTTTTACGCCCGGATCATCGGTGACATTCATCAAGCGTTCGTAGACGATCTTCGCCCGCGCTTCAGCGGCGATGTTGGAGCGCATGTCCGCCGTGGGTTCACCGATGGTGTCTACGTAGGCTGCAGTCCATGGCACACCGGCCGAATTGGTCAGTGGCGAGCCGGCGCCATACAGAAGGCTGGTAATGTGTGAATCGTTGCCTGCGCCATTCAACGAACGGTACAGCTCACCTTCCTCCTCGACACCTTCGGCCATCCGTCCCTTGGCGCCTTTATTGAGCATGACGATGATCGATCCAACGATCTCCAAATGACTAAGTTCTTCGGTGGCGATGTCCATCAGCAGGTCTTTACGGCCAGGATCATCCTCGGCCAAGGCCTGGGTGAAGTAACGCGACGCCGCCGCCAACTCGCCTTGCGCGCCACCGAACTGTTCCAGTAAAAGATTGGCAAGGCCAGGGTTGGGTTGAGCGACACGTACAGTGTATTGAAGTCGCTTGTTATGTAGAAACATGACAAATCTCCTCAGTTTTGAAAAGCGCGGCGGCATTCACGGGTTAAACACCGCCTACTCTTTTGTGAAACATCGGCGTTGCGAAAATTTCAAAAAAAAATCAACTTTCAGGACCAGTGGTTGAATGCGCCGAACAAGCGAAACGGCGAACGGGCGCTGCGATCTGGCATCCACCGGACCGGGCTTCACCGGTGTCGTCTCGTTAATGCCTCATGGGGGTCATTGCGGGGCGGCTGGTTTAGCGCCACTTCTGAGAGCGGCGTAGTTCGCCGGTCAGCATTAGGACACACATGTCGCTCCTTGACCGGTGTAGGGCATTCACCCAGCGGCGATACCGCAGCGTTTTGGCGAGACCCCAGTTCTTGTGTTCGCCGTTCGTCGATAATTTCAGCTCCTCAGCATTTAAAATGGAACAAGGTCGAACCAAGGCTTTTCTAACTATTAAGCCCGTCTTCTGGAGGCGAGCTGCTCATGCGTAAACTCCTATTTGCCCGTGCCATGCACGGGCATTTTTTTAATGGGTATCGCTAATAGCGCGCATGCAAATTGGCCGTGTTATGCGGAGCGTTCGATGGATACTGAAAAAGCTCAAAATAATCCTGTTTGCTCGCACAACTATATTCGTAACGGTTATTACCTCAAATTGCAGATAGATGTTTATTACTGCATGGAATGTGGAGAATCACGAGTTGCAGTGCAATGGGAAAAATTTGAATTGCGCAACACTCCGCCGCATGGATTGCTGAACAAATCGACTTAATCGCTCACTGCACGAAAGATTCGCCATTTCTCCTTCACCTTGCCCGTTGAAGCGGCAGGTCAACGTCACAGCAAAATGCCGATGAGCTATTACCTGATGAACAAGAGGACCCGCTACGTCACCGCATGGGTCCTCATCCAACCGTTAGCAATTACCGACTTTTATAGACGTAAGACTGGCTATCACTTCTCCTCGACGCGGCTGGCTTCGCCTTTTGCAGGCCATTCGCTATCCGCCGTCGACTTTTCGCCAGTACGTTCGGGTCCATGCAAATCATGCCAATCGCCGTCGGCAGCTTCAGACGCAATTACTCCAGTGTGTGGGGTCTCCCTCTCGATCTGGTCTTGGGCGAGCCGCCAATAAAATTCCTCAGCGCCGTCAGGACGCGCATCCTTTTCCCATAGCTCGTAAGCTCTTTGCCGGATTTGCGCTTCATCAGTCATGATCGTTCCTCCTATGATGGAGTTTTTACCTGTGAAATGTGGGACGTTCCATATGTGAGGGTTGATCAACTCACAAAGGTTCAACCTATTTTTTCAGCAAGCTACGCTAAGACATCGCGTTATCCAGACGGATGAGCAGGTACAAATATCCAGACTCGGATGACATCATCTACCGGTACTGCGGTCTTCATTTTCCATGCGTTCACGCACCCCGCCGCCCACCTCGCGTCCACTTTCCATGGGTTTGTATAGCGAGCCAGACGTAGGCGCTGCCGAAGGCGCCTGCTCCATTTGATATTTATGCGCGACGTCAGCAGAAAATCGCTCGGTGAAATCGGGTGCAAGCTGATGCGACCAGATCGAACTCCTGGCTTTCCAGCCGACCGGGATTTCCTCGCTGGGATGGAGGGTCGCTCGGACAATCGCATCGATAACGATTGGCGGGTCGTCCATGCTCGCCATGCGGGGGGTGTGCCCGCTGTAGTTGGCAGCATGTTCCCACCAGGGCGTATCGACTGCCCACGGCATCACCGTCGATACCGTGAGGGTGTCGGTGTTGCTCAAGCGAATTTCTTCGTTGAGCGTACGACCCAGACTGAGTACCGCCGCTTTCGACGCGGCATAAGAGCTCTGATAAGCGAGCGGCATTTCGCTGTCGACCGAACCGACATTGATCAGCGCGCCATGCCCCTGCAAACGAAACTGTTTCATCGCGACGAAACTGCCATTGACCACGCCTTTGAAGGTAACGTCGATCACCCGCGAATGATCCTCCAACGGAATATCTTCGAAGCGGCCAATCGCGCCAATCCCGGCGTTGTTGATCCAGACGTCGACCGTGCCGAATCTCGCGAGGGTCGCTCTCATCAATTTATGCATATCTTCCGGATTGGCGACATCGGCGGTTACCACCAGCGCCTTGCCGCCGGCCTGCCTTATCTGGTTGGCAACTTCTTCCAACAATGCCGTGCGTCGGGCAGCCACAACCACGTTAACGCGCAGTTGCCCGAGGGCCAACGCCGTACCACGGCCAATTCCGCTTGAGGCTCCGGTGATAACAACGGTCTTGCCCATCAGGGCGGCCTTGTCGACTGGGCTCAATCCGGAGGTCGCGCAGGCCAATAACGTCGCGGCACACACCAAAATGAGCAAGAAACGAACAGAAGGGATCATCACCAATTCCTCGACGACGGTACGTTTGCTTTCGATGCCTGGCCGCGCGGCTTAGTTGGAAGAAATACGGGCTATTCCGATAATCGGTGAGGCATTTGCGAGGCGCAACCGCTCATCAGCGCCGTTCGCAAATTCTTGAACCCTGCGCAGAGCCATCCTTCTACTGAGCACTGCCTTGGCAGCAATTGCGTCGCCATGGCCACCGGAGGACGTACCAGTGAATCAACTACAATTAATTGCCACCCACTCACACCCCGATGCTACTCACGGACCCAATCTCGGGTCACCCGAACGCGCATTGTCGATTGCCATCGGCGCCGTCGTGTTGATCAACGGTTTACGCATGGGTGGCGCTGGAGGAATTCTGCAAGTAGCCCTTGGGACGCTAGGCCTGATCCGCGGCGCATCGGGCCACTGCGCGGTGAAAAAAGCCTTGACGCCGACTC
>Ga0308165_1000360_pt1 | contig 91639 bp, 89 predicted proteins | sample PhyWR2_FD_201032 | JGI IMG/M metagenome (GOLD analysis project Ga0308165, IMG submission 201032) | Phyllosphere microbial communities from UC Gill Tract Community Farm, Albany, California, United States - DLSLW.R2 | ecosystem: Host-associated > Plants > Phyllosphere > Unclassified | place: USA... | reverse complement strand
TAGTTCATGAAGCGCTCGAGGTACAGCGCTGTCATGTCTGACCGTTCGGGGTCGGCGAACCATTCGCGGGAGCGGAAGGGGCGGCGTGGGGTCTTGCTCATGGCGTGCGGCGTTTACTTGGAACGGAACTTGGCCAATTCAGCCAGCATTTCGTTGGTGGTTTCCTCGCCAAACTCTTTGCTGTACTTTGCCAGCACAGGTTGCAGCTTGGCGCGCAGCTTGGCCTGCTCGGCAGCTGGCAGTTCGGTGATTTGCATGCCCACCTTCTTCAACTCACCCAGCGCCTTGTCACCAAAAGCACGAATGGTCTTGCGTTCGTAGAGCGTGGCCTCGCGCGCCGCGTCCTGCACGATTTTCTGCTCCTGGGCGGACAAGCCATCCCAACTCTTCTTGGACATCAGCAGGATCCAGGCACTGTACATATGGCGAGACAAGGCCATATGCTTTTGGACCTCGTAGAACTTGCTGGCGAGGATGGTGGCGGAGGGATTCTCCTGGCCATCGACCGCCGCCTGCTCCATCGCAGAGTACAGCTCCGTGAACGGCATGGGCGTGGGGTTGCTGCCCAAGGCGCTGAAGGTATCCAGGAACAAGGGGTTCTGGATGACCCGCAGTTTCAGACCTGCCAGATCTTCCGCCTTGGTGATGGGGCGACGCGAGTTGGTCACATGGCGAAAGCCGTTTTCCCAATAGCCCAGTCCGATCAGGCCTTTTTCGGGCAGCTTGGCGAGCAACTTCTGACCGACCGGGCCATCCAGGATCGCATCGGCCTCCTGCTCGCTGTTGAAGGTCAGCGGCAGGTTGATGACACCAAAGGGTTTATAAAGCGACACCAGCGTGGAGCTGTCGGGGATGGTCATCTCGAGCGTGCCGCCACGCAATGCCGAGGTCATGCTCACGTCATTGCCCAGCGTGCCGCTGGCGAACAATTTGGCGGTCATCTTGCCACCGCTTTTGGCGGCCAGCTGCTGGGCAAAGTATTTGACGGCCTGCGCCTGCGGATGGTCTTCGTTCAGGCCTATGCCCACCTTGAATACATGTTCTTTGATCTGTGCCGAAACCGGCGAGGTGAGGGCAGCCAGGAGGGTGGCCGCCAGGGCAAGGGCTTTGAACTTCATATGTGTCTCCAAATGGAATTTGCGGATCACGATGGCAGGAACCATCGGCGTCGATGCCGCTTTTTTTTCTATCGACGCAAGTGAGAGATTAGGTTCACAGGCACTTCGGGTCCACTCACTTTTTTGTTAGCATCCATTCCAAATGCTTATGAGTTCTGATCCGTATTCGGGTAAACCTTTATCTATCGCCCAAGCTTGGGCACGCTTGCGGTTCAGGCATTTGCAGTTCCTGGACATCCTCGGAAGGACACGCAACCTGCGCCTGACGGCCGAGCAAATGCACATTACCCAGCCTGCGGCCACCAAGGTATTGATGGATATCGAGGAAATCCTGGAGGCGCGTCTTTTTGATCGCCTGCCGCGTGGAATGCGGCCCAACGAGCTGGGCCTTTTCACATTGCGTTATGCGGCCAGCGCACTGGCCGGGCAACGCAAGTTCGTGGAAGAACTGAACGCCCTCAAGCAAGGCGGACACGGTCACCTTTCCATCGGTGCCATCACCGGCTCCGCCGCACATGTGCTGATCGCTTCCGTGGCGGAAATTCAGCGCTTGCGCCCTTTGCTCGTATTGAAGGTGCTGGAGCAAAGCAGCGACCAGTTGATCGTGTGGCTTGCCGAGCACAAGATCGACCTCATGATCGGACGTTTCACTGACGATGCGCAGCGCACCCAGTTCCAATACGAACGGCTTTCCAGCGAGCCCATGCAAGTGGTGGCCGGGGCCCACCACCCGCTGCGCGGAGCACCCGACCTCGACCTGGCGGAGTTGTCGCACTGGCCTTGGATTCTCTATCCCGCCTCCACCGCAGTGCGCAAGGTGTCCGATGACATCTTCGCGCGCAATGGACTCATGCTGACCTCGGGCATGGTGGAGACACCGTCGTTTCTATTTGCCCTGGAGATGATGCAGATGACTGACATGCTCTCGCTGCAGCCCAAGGCACTGGTGGAGCACTATTTCCATCGCGGACTGCTGACGCCCATCCCTATTGAGCTGCCCGACCGTATGCCGGACTACGGAATGGTGACTCGCCAGGGAGAAAACCCTGGTCCGGCCACGCTGGCATTCATGGACATATTGCGCCGGGTCTCCAACTCGGTGAACGAAACCCCCTGATCGTCAGACGAGCGCGGTTTGAGACCTCGACCGGGCGTTCCATATGCGCTGGCTTGGCCGTATGGCAGTGCTGGCGCAAATAGGCTGATCGGATAATTCTGCAGGTGCCCAGGGTGCAAAGGCTGATCAAGGCCCAGGCCGGCGACGGGCGGAGCCGCCCGGCTGCGGGCCGGCTGTCTGGCGCCTGCAGAGCGTGGGGCTCGGGGAGACAGTCAATCAACTTTCTCAATCGAAAGTTGGAAACGATTCATAACTGCCAGTTATTGCATTTGGCGGGTTTCTAAGGGCCGTGCGTGGCTGTTTCTGGCGCTGGCGTATGCCATGATGCGGCATGACACAGAGTTCCGAAGACCTGCAACAGATTGCCGCGCGCACGCTCGCGCACTACGAGCAGAACGCGCAAAGCTTCTGGGAAGGCACACGCGATCACGACGTGAGCCAGAACATCGCGGCGCTGCTCAAGCACCTACCCGGGTCTGGGCCCTTTGACCTGCTGGATTTCGGCTGCGGTCCGGGGCGCGACCTGCGCACTTTCCAGCAGATGGGCCACCGCGCCGTGGGCCTGGAGGGCGCGCCCAGCTCGGCGGCCATGGCGCGCGCGCACAGCGGCTGCGAGGTGCTGGAGCAGAGCTTCCTGGACCTCGATCTGCCGACCGAGCGCTTCGACGGTGTGTTTGCCAATGCCGTGCTGTTCCATGTGCCCAGCCAGGTGCTGCCTCAGGTGCTGCGCCAATTGCACGCCTGCCTGCGACCGGGCGGCGTGCTGTTCAGCTCCAACCCGCGCGGCAACGGCCAGGAAGGCTGGAACGGCGAGCGTTACGGTGTATTTCACGACTGGCCCAGCTGGCACGCCGTGATGACGGCTGCGGGCTTCGCGCAGCTCGAGCACTTCTACCGTCCCGCGGGCCTGCCCATCGAGCAACAGCCCTGGCTGGCGAGCGTGTGGCGCCGGGGTTGAGCCCTGGTCCGGCGCGAATGGGGTGCCCAATGCTGCAGGCAGCGCTGCCTGACATGGTGCGAAGGCCTGTGTGCAGGACACGGCATTGCGCCAGCGGAGGCTTTTTCCGCATGGCAGTGCACAGCAGCTCCGCCAGTGTCTTGGCCGGCGTGGAAAGCGTTCGATCCAGGCGCTGGATGTAGAACAGCATTGCCGGTTCTTCCAGCGGCATGCTCCTCAACCCATGGCGCTGCGCATCGAACAAGGTCGGTAAAACACGGTAGCAGATGCACTTGGTCGCATGAACGGCCAAATGCTAAGCGAATGACGAGCATCGCAGCCTATGCCCAGCGGCTGATTCAAAACCAGTCAAGTTGGCCCGGGACTCCAAAGCCAAATGCTACTGAAAACGGGGCGACGTCGCCAAGGAGCGGAAAATCGCATTGCACCCAGATCCACACTCAAATGAAGTGAACGCAAGCAACGTGTCTATTCCTTGTATCGTGCGTAATTAAAGCGGGCACACTGGGTTCATCGAAGGAATTTATCTGGATGGAGTGACGATGAACATACAAGGATTTTCTGGCATTAGTCAGGCTTATAGCCTGAATGGCTTACCTAAAGCAAACCAAAGCCGTTCCCAGGTGGTGGCAAATGATGGGTCTGGATCGTCAGCTACGCAAGTCACCATCTCCGATCAAGCGAAGGCGCTGGCATTTCCGGAAGATGCTGTTGCCACTCGCCTCAAGGACATCAAGGCCAAGCCGGCGACACAGCGTACCAGTGAAGAATTTGAGTTCGTCCACAAAAACGACAAAAAGCTTGCCGAGATCATTGCCAAAAATCCCGACGCGCAGACTGCGGATGAAATCGATTACATGCAGAAAGCCAGTGGTTTTGTAAACACGATGGCCACGCTGAGCCCGCAAGAAAAGAAGCTTTATGACGAGCTCGTCGCCAAAGGAGAAACCGAAGCGATGCGTGGGATGAGTTTGATCGCCATGTCCCGCACGGTCAGTGGCGACGTTTCTTTGGGCAATGGCGTGACGTTCAACCCGAGTAACACAGAGATCAGCGCTGACAACGTCAGAAACCTCTTCAGCAAGTTGTTCGCGAACGAGGATGGCCAAAATTCCACCAGCTTTGGCGCGCTGGCAGAGTATCTGGACCGTAGTAAGCATTCATCGCTGGCGTGACACCCGGCGGGGCATCGCCGTCTTGCAGAAGGACTCACCGTGCTTTCAGGGCGGCGAGGATGCCAAATCTGGTGTTTTGAGGGTGGGAAGGTTGCCGCGTATGGGCAGAGGGCAGCGCTCTTTGGAGCCGAGCACTGTACCGCGATGCCCGAAAAGGCATAAACGTAGCGGGATGCGATCATGGCACTGCCTTGAGGCAACCGCCCGTGAGGTTGTCCAGCCATGCCGCATGCATGCGTGGTCTGGCCCACACGTTCTTTGCCGCGGCTGCCTTCGATCCGCGCATATTCTTATGACATGAGAGGGGCGCGGCCAGCGGATTGTGGCATGGTGGGCTGGACCAAGCCAGCCCACCAGTTAAACCCTCAGGCGAACTCGATTCCCGTGGCCGCCAGGCCCACCAGATCGATGCGCGTGGCGTTCAGATCCAGATTGCTGGCCAGCACCGCGAGCTCGCCGCCCGTCACGCCCTGGGCCAGCATGTTGATGAACGGCTGCAGCTGCGCCGGCGTCGCGGCGCTGCCCACGACATTGGTCCACGATCGCTGCTTCACCTGGCCGCTGACCGGGCGCGTGCGCACTTGGGCGTCACAGCGTCCCAGGTCCGGGAGGGATGAGCAGCCTGCTGAGACTTGCGCGCTGTCGATGCAAGCGTGTCGGCGACAGGACATCCACAATCATGTTTGCCCTAGAATGCGCCGTCCCCACGCACGCATGACCCATGCACCTTCACGTCGACGAAGACATCACCTTCCGCAGGTTGGAAATCCTCCTGGCTTTCATGCAGACGGGCAACCTCACGCGCGCCGCGGAAATGCTCGAGATCAGTCCCGTGAGCGTGCACCGCGCGTTGCATGCACTCGAAGCCGGCCTGCGCTGCGCGCTGTTCCGCCACGAGGGGCGCAACCTGCACCCCACCGAGGCGGCGCAGGCCCTCGCGGATGTGGCGCGTGAAGTGCTGCGCACCATGGCGGAAGGCATACGCTCAACGCGTGAAGTCGCCGGTTATTCGTCCGACCGCATTCGCATCGGCTCGCTTTACTCCCTCACGGCACGCACCGTGCCCAAGCTGGTCATGGGCATGAAGCTGCGCATGCCCGATATACAGACCGAACTCGTGCTCGGCTCCAATGCGGACCTGCTGCAGAAGCTGCGCGACGGCGCAGTCGATGCCGTGCTGATGGGCACGCCCGAAAACGCACCCGATCTCGAATCCCAGCCGCTGTTCGAAGACGATATCTTCTTCGCCACACCGGTCGGATCGCCTTACTGCGCAATGGAGGAGATCGACCTCGCGGCCTGCGCCAACGAGCACTTCGTCACGCTGAGCGAAGGCTTCGTGACCTACGGCGGCTTCGTCGACGCGTTTCGCATCGCCGGCTTCACGCCGAACGTCGTGATGGAAACCGCGGACATTTTCTCGTTGATGAACCTGGTGGCTGGCGGCGTGGGCCATACGCTGCTGCCCGGGCGCGTGGGCGGCATCATGCCGCAGAAGGTGCAGCTCGTGCCGCTGCAGCCGCGCTATCTGATGCGCCAGACGATATCGCTCAATTTCCTGCGCACGCGCGAGCGCGACCCCAATCTGCTGGCCTTGCTCGCAGTCTGCCGCGCAGCCAAGGCGGAACTGGGCTGAGCAGGCCCTGCGCCAACGGGTTAACCCCCGATCGTTTCAGTTAGCGTAAGAGTCGGCGAAACCGCTTCATTGATCCTTCCGGAGTGGGTACGTATTGTTCGTACCAGACGCACATCCACAGTGCGTCGCTATAAAAAACTCCGGAGACAAATCGATGAGTTCGCACTGGATTTCAATTTACGCGCTGGCGGGCATGTTCGTGCTGGCCACCGCGCTGCCCATCAACATGGGCGTGATCGCCTTTGTTGGCGCCTTCCTGGTCGGAACACTGGTCGCCGGCATGAATGCCAAGGAGATCATGGGCGGCTTTCCCGCCGACCTGTTCCTGACCCTGGTCGGCATCACTTACCTGTTCGCGCTGGCGCAGAACAACGGCACCATCGATTGGCTGGTGAAGCTCGCGGTACGTGCGGTGCGCGGGCGCATCGCCGCCATTCCCTGGATCATGTTCTTCATCGCCGCGCTGCTGACTTCCGTGGGCGCCGTGAGCCCCGCGGCGGTGGCCATCATCGCGCCGATTGCGCTGGGATTCGCCGCAAGATACGGCATCAGCCCGCTGATGATGGGCCTGATGGTGGTGCACGGCGCGCAGGGCGGTGGCTTCTCGCCGATCAGCATCTATGGCGGCATCACCAACAAGATCGTCGCCAAGGCGGGCCTGCCGCTCAACGAGATGGCGACGATGCTGGCCAGCCTGGGCTTCAACCTGGCCGTGGCCGCGCTGCTGTTCTTCCTGTTCGGCGGCATGAAGCTGATGCGGCAGAAGGCCGATGCCGGCGGTGCGCTGCCCGTCGTGCGCCGGGTCGCGCACGGCCAGGGCGGCGCCCAGGTATACGGCGACGCCGAAGGCGAGTCGTTCGGCGAAGAGCGGCGCACCGCCGCACCCGATGCGGATTCGCTGATGGACCCCGCACCGGGCGCCGGCACCGAAACCGCTGCCCACTGGTACCGGGTCGTCACCGTGCTGGGCTTGCTGGCCCTGGCGGTGCTGACGCTGTTCTTCAAGCAGGACATAGGCTTTGTGTCGATCACCATCGGTCTGCTGCTCACGCTGATGGCACCCAATCTGCAAAAGCGCGCACTGGGCCAGGTGTCCTGGCCGGAAATCATGCTGATCGTCGGCGTCAGCACCTTTGTCGGCGTGATGGACAAGATGGGAACGATCAGTTTCGTCGGCCACAGCGTCGCGGGCCTGACTTCGCCGCTGATGGCCGCGCTGCTGCTGTGCTTCGTCGGCGCGGTGGTTTCCGCCTTCGCCTCGTCGACCGCCGTGCTGGGCTCGCTGATTCCGCTGGCCGTGCCTTTCCTGCAGGGCGACGCCTCGGTCGGCGCGGTCGGTTTCATTGCCGCGATGGCGGTGTCTTCCACCGTGGTCGATGTGAGTCCGTTCTCCACCAATGGCGCGCTGGTGCTGGCCAATGCCAAGGGCGTGGACCGCGACGTGTTCTTCAGGCAACTGATGGTCTACGGCGCCATCGTGACCGTGGTCGCACCGGTGCTGGTGTGGCTGCTCTTCGTGGTGCTGTAGCCGCGCCGCCTTCTTCAAACATTGCACAACCCTAGTCCAACATGAACACCAGATCCTGGGCCTCCAAGGCCGAAGACCGCCAAGCCAGGCTGGCGCGCGCGGCGCAAGCGCTGGGCCGGCAGCTTGCCGGCAAGCGCGTCGCCACCGAAGCCATAGGCACTTTGCTGGAGGCGGTGCTGTCGCCCGGCGATCGTGTCTGCCTCGAAGGCAACAACCAGAAGCAGGCCGACTTTCTGGCCAAGGCCCTGGTGCAGGTCGACCCGCAACGGGTGCACGGCCTGCACATGGTGCAGTCGGTGCTGGCCCTGCCCGAACACCTCGATGTGTTCGAGAACGGCGTCGCCTCGCGGCTGGACTTCAGCTTCTCGGGCCCGCAGGGCGCGCGCCTGGCCAAGCTGGTGTCCGGCGGCCGCATAGAGATAGGCGCCATCCACACCTATCTGGAACTGTTTGCGCGCTACTTCATCGACTTGACGCCCAAGGTGGCGCTGGTCGCGGCCCATGCGGCCGACGCGCAAGGCAATCTCTACACGGGGCCGAACACCGAAGACACGCCGGCCATCGTCGAGGCCACCGCCTTCTCGGGCGGCATCGTGATTGCCCAGGTCAACGAATTCGTCGACGGCCAGAGCACGACGCTGCCGCGCATCGACATTCCCGCCGACTGGGTCAGCTTCGTGGTCCAGGCGCCGCGGCCCAACTTCATCGAGCCGCTGTTCACGCGCGATCCCGCGCAGATCAGCGAGGTGCAGATCCTGATGGCCATGATGGCGATCAAAGGCATCTACGGCGAGTACGGCGTGCAGCGCCTGAACCACGGCATAGGCTTCGACACGGCGGCCATCGAACTGCTGCTGCCGACCTATGGCGAATCGCTGGGGCTCAAGGGCAAGATAGGCAAGCACTGGGCGCTCAACCCCCACCCGGCGCTGATTCCCGCGATCGAGGCCGGCTGGGTCGAGTCGGTGCACTCGTTCGGCTCCGAGCTGGGCATGGAAGACTACATTCGCGCGCGCTCCGATGTGTTCTTCACCGGGCCCGACGGCAGCCTGCGCAGCAATCGCGCTTTCTGCCAGGCAGCGGGGCATTACGCCTGCGACATGTTCATAGGCTCGACGCTGCAGATCGACCTGGATGGCAACAGCTCCACCGCCACGCTGGGCCGCATCGCGGGCTTTGGCGGCGCGCCGAACATGGGCGCCGACGCGCGCGGGCGCCGCCATTCCAGCCCCGCGTGGCTCAAGGCCGGGCGCGAAGCGCGTGCCGGCCGCAGCGGCGCGGCGGGCACGCCGCGCGGGCAGAAACTGGTGGTGCAGATGGTCGAGACCTTCCGCGAGCACATGCAGCCGGCGTTTGTCGACCGGCTCGATGCCTGGACGCTGCAGGAGCAGGCGGGCATGGACCTGCCGCCGATCATGATCTACGGCGACGATGTATCGCACATCCTGACCGAGGAAGGCATCGCCAATCTGCTGCTGTGCCGCAGCGACGAGGAGCGCGAGCAGGCCATACGCGGCGTTGCCGGCTATACCGCCATCGGGCTGGGCCGCGACCAGCGCGCCGTGGAAAACCTGCGCGACCGCGGCGTGATCCGGCGTCCGCAGGACCTGGGCATAGATCCGCGCCAGGCCACGCGCAATCTGCTGGCGGCGCGCAGCATGCGCGACCTGGTGCGCGCTTCGGGCGGGCTGTACCAGCCGCCCAAGCGTTTCAGAAATTGGTAGGAGAACCCCATGAGCGACATTCCCGCAGGGCTTGAGACCCTGGACTTTTCTTTCTCCGGCGGTCAGCCCGCCGGCGCGTTCGCCCCGGTGCTGGTCGGCGTCGTCGGCTCGGGCAATCTCGAGGTACTGCTCGAGGCAGCGGCTGGCAACGCCTGCGCGGTGCGCATCGAGACGTCGGCGCGCGGCTTTCTTCCCATCTGGCAGGCCGTCATGACCGATTTCCATGCGCGCCACCGCCTGGCGGGCGTGCGCATCGCGATCAACGACATGGGCGCCACGCCCGCGGTGGTGAGCCTGCGCCTGGACCAGGCGGTCGCCGAACTCCACGGAGGTCAAGCATGATCAGCTTTGCCGAATGCTCGGCGCGCGAGCGCCTGGCGCTGCTGCTCGATGCGGGCAGCTTTCACGAATGGCTGCCGCCCAGCGAGCGCGTCACCAGCCCGCATCTGGCGCAGTTGGGAGTGCCCAGCGCGTTCGACGATGGCGTGGCCATTGGCCGCGCGACGCTTGCCGGCCACAGCGTCTTTGTCGCCGCGCAGGAAGGCGCATTCATGGGCGGCGGCGTGGGCGAAGTGCACGGCGCCAAGCTTGTGGGCCTGCTGCGGCGCGCGCTGCGCGAGCGGCCCACAGCGGTGCTGCTGCTTGCCGAGTCGGGCGGCGTACGGCTGCACGAAGCCAATGCGGGCCTGATCGCGGTGTCGGAAGTGATGCGCGCGCTGCTTGACGTGCGCGCCGCTGGCATTCCCGTGATCGTGCTGATCGGCGGCGCCAACGGCTGCTTCGGCGGCATGGGCATCGTCGCGCGTTGCGCCGATCACATCGTGATGAGCGATGTCGGCCGGCTGGCGATGTCGGGGCCGGAGGTCATCGAGGCTTCGCATGGCGTGGAGGAGTTCGACGCGCGCGACCGCGCGCTGGTGTGGCGCACGACCGGCGGCAAGCACCGCTGGCTCACCGGCGATTGCGATGCCTTGGTCGAAGACGATGTCGCCGCCTTTCGCGCCGCGGCCATCGCCGCGCTCGGCAAGTCGGCGCCGTTGACCCTGGCGGCGCTGGAGGCCGAGCACGCCTTGCTCAGCCGGCGTCTGCACGCGCTGCCCGAAGACGACAGCGCGGGTGACCAGTCCGAACTGCTGTGGCGCGCGCTCGGCGTGATCGATGCCGCCCAGATTCCCGAACTGTCGGTCGCTGCAGTGCGTGCACTGCGCGCCGTTTAACCAGGAGCATCCCATGGAGTGGACTTCTCTCGTCACCCAACTCTTCGGCCCCTACCACGGCATGCGCGCACGGGAAGACTTCCTGCAGGGCGATGTCATGTTCGAGGGCGCACCGCTCACGGTGATCGGCACGACGAACCATGCGCCCATAGGCGTCAAGCTCGCGCTGGCCCAGGCGCGGGTGGTGCTCGACACCATTGCCAACCATCCCGGTCGTCCCATCCTGCTGCTGATCGACACCCAGGGACAGCAGCTGCGCCGCCGCGACGAACTGCTGGGCATCAACCGCGCCATGGCCCACCTGGGCGCGGCAATCGACCTTGCACGGCGCCAGGGCCACAGGGTCATCGGTCTGGTCTACGACCAGGCCTTGTCGGGCGGTTTCATCACCTCGGGCCTGATTGCCGACGCCTGCTATGCCTTGCCGGAAGCGGAGATCCGCGTGATGCGGATTCCGGCAATGGCGCGGGTGACCAAGCTGGCGGAAGAAAAACTGGCCGCATTGTCGCTGTCCAACCCGGTGTTCGCACCCGGTGTGCAGAACTATGTCGCCATGGGCGGCGTGCGCGCGCTGTGGCAGGGCGATCTGCCCGTGGCGCTGCGCGCTGCGCTGCGCGACACCCCGACCACGGATCAGCGCGCCCAGGACGGCGCGGCACGCGGCGGCCGCCAGATGTCTGCGGCGGTGGTGCAACGCGTGCTGGACGCTGCCTGAAAGCGGGGCAAGTCATGCACGGTCTACGACGCCACCAACTGGTTCATCTCAGCGCCGAAGGCTGGAGCGGCGTGCTGCAGCGCGCCTGGGAGCCGCAGGCCCAGGCATTTCTGGCGCAATGGGCAAACCACGGCCTGCCGCTGGTGGTCACGCGCCAACCGCCGGAATACGCCGGCAGCGGCCGCATCGCCTTGGGCCTGCCCTCGGCGCTGGCCTGGGGAAAGCTGCGGCTGGCGGTGCAGGTGCCCTGGACTGCGGTGCAGGACTTCGCAGAGTTTCCCGCGCTGGGCGCCGTGCTGGCACTGCTGCCCACCGAGGCCAAGGCCAGCGCCGCGCACCTGCAACAGGCGCTCGATGCCTGCGGCGTGACGGCGCGTGTCTTTGGCAGCTATGGCTGGCAAGCCCTCAGCGGCCTGCCTTATGTGCGGCCCGAATCCGATCTCGATCTGTGCATAGGCGTCGATGGCATGGCCCAGGCCGACGCGGTCGTGGCGCTGCTGCAGGCCCAGGCAACGCCGCTGCCGCGCATCGACGGCGAGCTGATGTTTGCCGACGGCGCGGCCGTCGCCTGGCGTGAATGGGCGGCGTGGCGCGGCGGACGCGCCCGCGCGCTGCTGGTCAGGCACCTGGAGCGCGTCGGGCTGGAGCATGCCGCCGGCTGGTGCGCGCCGCGCGCGTTGCAGGAGACCATGCCATGAGAGCATCGGCACTTGCGCTTGCAGACCGCCAGCCGCTCACGCCGGCGGCGATCGGCCGGGCCGCCACGCTGGCGCTGCACGACGAACTGTCGCTGGCGCCCAAGCCCGGCCTGGTGACTTTGCTCGACAACGGCAGCCATGACGACATGGACGCGCACAGCTTCATGCGCAGCCTGTTCGCGCTGCGCCACTACTTCACGCAGATCGCCCAGGCCGGGCGCGATGGCGCCGGTTTCGCCGTGCTGGAGCAATGCGGTATCGCGGCCGAAGCGCGCATGCTGCGCGCCACAGGCGGCATCAACACCCACCGCGGCGCGATCTTCATGATCGGTCTGCTGTGCGCGGCGGCGGGCGCGGTTTTGCGCGAGCATGACGGCGTGCTGCATCCCGAGCTGCTGCGTGCCACCTTGCGCCAGTATTGGGGCCAGGCGCTGACGCTGCGCAGCCAGCGCGCATCGACGCTGCCCGGCGGCATCGCGAGCCGGCGTTATGGCCTGCGCGGCGCGTCCGAAGAGGCGGCGCTGGGCTTTCCCGTGCTGTTCGAGACCACGCTGCCCGCGCTGACGACCGCCTTCAAGCGCGGCCTCAAGCCCCGCGAGGCCCGTCTGGAGGCGCTGATGCACACCATTGCCGTACTGGACGACAGCAATCTGGCCCACCGCGGCGGCTTAGAAGGCCTGCGCCATGCCCAGCAGCTCGCCCAAGCCTTTCTGGCGCGCGGCGGCATGTCTAGGCCCGAAGGCCTGGTCGAGCTGCAGGCGGTGGCCGAGGCCTTTGTCGCGCGCCGCCTGTCGCCCGGCGGCGCGGCCGACACGCTCGCCGCGGCATGCTGGATCACTCGCATTTGCGTCCAGCCATGAGTTTTGCCCTGCTTTTCTCCGGCCAGGGCCATCAGCATGCGGCGATGCTGCCCTGGCTTGCCGACGATGCCGTCATGCAGGCCATGCGCGCGCACTTGGACGTCGAGGACTGGCGGCTGGCGCTGGCCGATGCTGCCTGGGCCCAGCGCAACGACAAGGCCCAGATACTGCTGACCGGCCTGTCCCTGGCGGCGTGGGGGCAAATCGCACCACTGGTGGCGCAGCCCGCGGCGATTGCGGGCTATAGCGTGGGCGAACTCGCGGCGTTCAGCGCCGCGGGCGTCATGGATACGACCATGGCACTGGCGCTGGCACAGCAGCGCGCCGCGGCCATGGACGAATGCGCGCGCGGCGCTCCCGGCGGTCTGCTGGCCGTCTCCGGACTGCCCGTGGACAAACTGCAGGCGCTGCTGGAGCAGACCGGGCTGGCGATCGCCATTCGCAACGGCATCGACAGCGTCGTTGTCGGCGGGCCGGTGGCGGCATTGGCGTCGGCGCAAACCCTGGCGGCGTTGGCCGGTGCCCATTGCACGCCGCTGCGCGTCAGCGTGGCTTCGCATACGCCGTGGATGCAAGGTGCGGCCGATCGCTTTTCGAGCACTCTTGCATCCGTGTCGCTGCGCCCACCGGCGGTCACGCTCTACAGCAACGCGGCCGATCGCATCCGCAACGCGGCGTCGGCCGCGCATGCGCTCGCGGCGCAGATCGCCACCACCGTGCGCTGGGACGAGTGCCTGGAAAACATCATGGCGCGGCAAGTGCGCTGCGTGCTCGAGATCGGTCCGGGCCAGGCCCTGGCGCGGATGTGGAACCAGCGCTACCCCGGCATTCCCGCGCGCGCCTGCGATGACTTTCGCAGCGCCGCCGCGATTGCCGCCTGGCTGAACAGCCATGACGACAGATGAAGCCATCCTTTCCAACGTTCCAGCCCCCAGGCCCAGGAGAATGCCGTGAGTATGAATGACGCCAAGACCCCGCTGATTGCCGCAGCAGATATCGAAAATGCCCATGTGCGCGGCATGTCGGCCTACGACCAACGGGTCGCCGAAGCAGACGCCGACTACGACGCGTACTGGTGCGAGCGCGCCCGCGAGCTGCTCAGTTGGCGCACGCCGTTCACCCGGGGGCTGGACGAAAGCCAGGCGCCGTTCTTCAAATGGTTCGAAGACGGCACGCTCAACGTTTCCTACAACTGCCTGGACCGCCATGTCGAGAAGGGGCTGGGCGACAAGACCGCCCTCATTTTCGAAGCCGACGATGGCCAGGTGACGCGCGTCAACTACCGCGAACTGCTGGCGCGCACCTGCCGACTCGCCAACGCGCTCAAGGCGCGCGGCGTGCACAAGGGCGATCGCGTGGTCATCTACATGTCGATGAGCATCGAAGGCGTGGTCGCGATGCAGGCCTGTGCCCGCATAGGCGCAACGCATTCGGTGGTTTTCGGCGGCTTTTCCGCACAAAGCCTGCGCGACCGCATCCAGGACGCGGGCGCGGTGATGGTGATCACCGCCGACGAGCAGCTGCGCGGCGGCAAGCAACTGCCGCTCAAGGCCATCGTCGACGATGCGATCGCCCTGGGCGGCTGCGAATCGGTCGCGAATGTGCTGGTCTATCAGCGCACCGGGGCCGCTATCCATTGGGATAGCACACGCGACCGTTGGTTGCACGCAGAGACGCAGAATCAGCCCGACAGCTGCGAGCCCGAATGGGTCGGCGCCGAGCATCCGCTGTTTGTGCTCTACACCTCGGGCTCGACCGGCAAGCCCAAAGGCGTTCAGCATTCAAGCGGCGGCTACCTGCTGCATGCCGCGCTGACCACGCAGTGGACTTTCGATCTCCAGCCCGACGACGTGTTCTGGTGCACTGCCGACATAGGCTGGGTCACGGGCCACAGCTACATCACCTACGGTCCGTTGGCACTGGGCGCCACGGAGATCATCTTCGAAGGCGTGCCGACGTTTCCCGACGCCGGGCGCTTCTGGAAAATGATACAGGACCACCGGGTCAGCATTTTCTACACCGCGCCGACCGCGATACGCTCGCTGATCAAGTCCGCAGAGAGCAACGAAAGCGTGCATCCGCGCAGCTACGCTCTGTCGAGCCTGCGCATCCTGGGGTCGGTGGGCGAGCCCATCAATCCCGCGGCCTGGGAGTGGTATCACCAGCATGTGGGCGGCGGACGCTGCCCCATCGTCGACACCTTCTGGCAGACCGAGACCGGCGGGCACATGATCACGCCGCTGCCGGGCGCGACGCCGCTGGTGCCCGGCTCGTGCACGCTTGCTTTTCCGGGCATTGCGGCCGCGATTGTCGATGAGACCGGCGCCGAACTGCCCAATGGCCAGGGCGGCATTCTGGTGATCAAGAAGCCCTGGCCCAGCATGATACGCACGATCTGGGGCGATCCCGAGCGTTTCAAGGCAAGCTACTTTCCCGCCGAACTCAAAGGCTACTACCTCGCCGGCGACGGCGCGATCCGCGACGCACAGACCGGCTACTTCACCATCACCGGGCGCATCGATGACGTGCTCAATGTCTCGGGACACCGCATGGGCACGATGGAGATCGAGTCGGCGCTGGTGTCCTGCACCGAACTCGTGGCCGAAGCGGCCGTGGTCGGCCGTCCGGACGAGACCACGGGAGAAGCCATCTGCGCTTTCGTGGTGCTCAAGGGCCCACGCCCCAGCGGCGAAGAGGCCAGACAAATCGCCAATACGCTGCGCAATTGGGTCGCCAAGGAAATCGGCCCCATCGCCAAACCCAAGGACATACGCTTCGGCGACAACCTGCCCAAGACACGCAGCGGCAAGATCATGCGCCGTTTGCTGCGCTCGGTTGCCAAGGGTGAGGACGTCACGCAGGACATATCGACGCTCGAAAACCCGGCGGTGCTGGCACAGTTGGCGCAAAGCAACTGAAATGATGGGTTTGAAGGCTGACTGGTGACAAGTGGCGATCGGGTAAATCGCCTCTGCCAAACCAAAAGCCTAGAATCAAACGCGATTTCCAGAAGGCTGCTGCGTCACAGCAGCCACACCCCGAAAATTAACTATCCAAGCTATCGAGCAGATGACTGATCGATAGCTTTGGACGCCATGGCCTTTGAGCCCAAAACGCTCACCCCCTGGGTTTTTCAGGGAGTTAATTCGTTTTCAGGTCAATTGCCCCGGTAGCTGGAGAAGCCGTAAGGGCTGACCAGCAAAGGAATATGATAATGCGGAACAGAGCCGTCCGCCTTGAAAATAACGGGTATCTCCGGGAAGAATGTGGAAATTTTGTGCTGATTGAACCATTCCCCGGTCTGGAAGGTTACACGATAATTTCCCTTTTCCATGGTCGATTCGGAAGGGTACAAGGCGGTAATTCGGCCTTGCTCATTGGTCACCCCCTTGTTGAGCGAAACCCATTTGTCATCTACCTGCTTTTCAAGCTTGACCGTGACGCCAGCAGAAGGCAGGCCGTCTTGCAAATTCAGTACATGCACGCTCAGTGGGTTGGAGGCAGCCAGGGCGGAGGTGGCGGCAACTGCGTTCAGGAGCAAGCCGGCGATGAGTAGTTTGGTTTTCTTCATGGATTTTCCTTAGGGTTGGTTGTTTGGCGAAATTAATACGATTTTCAGAAGCTCATTTTCCCGGACCAAGTACTTTATCCAAGGCTTGCAATGCGCAGCCTTCATCAATTACCGCTCCACCTGCGCCTCCCACGCCGATTGCACCGACAACCTCGTTGCCAACTTTCACGGGTACTCCGCCTCCGATGAGCAACAGGCTGTCAATCGTGTTCAGATTGCTTGAATCCGGATTGTTGCGTGCATTTTCCGCAAAGACTCGCGACAAGGTTTTTGTCGACAGCGCAGTAAAAGCTTTCTTTTGTGCCGCTTCCGTGTTGTGCACGCCGACAGTGTCATCGCGCTGAAGGGATAGCAAATGCCCACCACGATCAATCACGACCACCACTGCTGAACGCCCCTGCGCATGGCACGCATCCATGGTGGCTTGCACCAGTTGATTGGCAAGGTGGAGTGACATATTGTTTTGCAGCAGTGTTGAAGGCTGTGCCGCAAACGCTTGCGTTGCCGCCATCAGGCCCGCTGCTGCGAGATATTTAATTGAGCTCCATTGCATTTTTTGCCTTTTGCGCTATTTGTGTATCGAACAATATGGATTATTGACATTCAACATGACCCCAGGATTGCGTCAAAATTACAAATTTATCATTTGCATTACAGATTTGAAATAATTGAAAGTTACAAAAGTACCTTACAATTCATTCATGCGAATCCTTATTGTTGAAGACGAAATAAAAGCTGCCCAGTACCTTAAAGAAGCACTGATGCAGTCTGGTTATCAGGCAGAGTCTTCCCATGACGGGATCGACGGACTTTTCCTGGCGCAGTCAGGAACTTTCGATCTCATCATTTTGGATGTGATGCTCCCTGGAATTGATGGCTGGAGCTTCATCGGCAGGCTGCGCGAACGCAGCCAAGTTCCTGTGCTGTTTCTCACCGCCAAAGACGCAGTGGCAGACCGGGTGAAAGGTCTGGAGCTAGGGGCTGACGACTATCTGGTCAAACCCTTTTCGTATGCGGAGCTTCTTGCACGCGTGCGCACGCTGTTACGAAGAAATCCTGTGCGTCAGCAGGAAATATTTGAGCTTGCCGACTTGCAGGTCGATGCGCTCAAACGCCGCGCTACCAGAGGCGGGCAGCGGATCGATCTGACCAACAAGGAATTCGCCCTCCTGCACTTGTTGTTGCAGCACAAAGGTGAAGTCATGTCGCGCAGCCAGATTGCATCGCAAGTGTGGGACATGAATTTCGACAGCGATACGAACGTTGTGGATGTGGCAATCCGTCGTTTGCGCGCGAAGATTGATGATGATTTCACCGTCAAGCTTATTCAAACTGTGCGCGGCATGGGCTACAGGATAGAGGATGGATTCTGATGAATAAAAAAATCAACATCAGTCTTCGATTCAGACTTTCAATTCTTTTTTCCTTGATAAGCGCAATTTTGTTTGCAATTATGGGGGTGTATGCTTACAGTGCCTTGAGTCGCGAAATCTCATACCGGGATGATTCGGCTCTAATGGGCAGGGTTGATAGAATAAAATCAATTCTTCATGATGGCAAGAACATAGATTTCCTTAGAAATCAACCTGAAATTTATGAAAACATGTTGGGGAATAAAGAGAATTTTTTATGGATTCTTGATGATTCAGGAAAGCTGCTGATTGAAGTAAATCCAGAAAAATTACCGATGCCATCCATTGGTACGCTGCATCCACCCATGCTTTTCACCACCACTGTTTCAGGGTCTGCGCGCATGGCATGGCTGAAGGTAAATGGTTCCAATGGTGCATTTTTTGTGATCGCCGGGAAATTATTGTCAGAGCGTGAGCATATGTTGAATGCATATCGGCGAGATCTCGGCCTGGCATGGCTGGTCGGTGTGCTTTTGACTTTCTTTGTCAGCTGGGAGGCGGTGCGTCGCGGCCTCAAGCCTTTGCTGAAGCTAAGTCTACAGGCGGCTTCCATCGGCCCCCAGGAACTGCGATTGCGGCTGGATGAGAGCAGCCAACCGAAAGAACTTCAGGCCATGACCGCGGCACTCAATCTCATGCTGCAACGTCTGGAAGATGGATATATGAAATTATCGCAATTTTCTGAAGACCTGGCCCATGAAATGAGGACACCGCTCAATACCCTCATACTTCAAAACCAGGTGGCATTATCCAAGGCACCAACAATAGAAGATTATGAAAAATATCTTGACTCCCAGCAGGAGGAGTTCGAGCGTCTTTCCCGCATGATAGACAACATGCTTTTCCTGGCACGGGCGGAACAGCTGGATGATTTGATTGAAATCGAAACGGTCGATCTGGAAAATACCTCAAAACAGTTGTTGGGTTATTTCGAAGGCATGGCGCAGGAGCGCGGGATGCGAATAGAGGCAATCGCTCAAGGTTTCATTCAAGCCGACACCAGATTGGTACGGCGTGCCCTGGCGAATCTTCTGGCGAATGCCATTCGCTACGGCGATGAAAACACGGTCATTTCCTTGAGTAGCAATTTTATCGCTCACAAGTGGATGGAAATCGAAGTGTTCAATCAAGGTCCGAAAATAGATGAGCACCATTTGCCAAGAATTTTTGACCGCTTTTATCGGTGTGACGTCTCACGCTCTCGCACCGATGACTCAGGTGGGCTTGGCCTGGCAATAGTGAAATCGATCATGCACATGCACCATGGCGAAGTACTGGTCAGCAGCACAAGCGAAGGAACTCGCTTTACCTTGCGATTTCCCGTTGAATCATTGAATGCACAGGAGTCGCATTGAAGGCTGGTTGGGATAGACGTTCCATGAATGACGCTATCCCATTGCCAGCCCGCTTACGCTTGCAGTTCCAGTGCGTTGAACAGGTCACGAATGCGCACGGGTTTGCGCAGTACGCGCGCAACTCCCAGCGTCTCCAGGCGTGAGCAGTCTTCGGGGTGTAGATCGGCCGCCAACACCACGACGGGTATATCCGCAGGGCAGGCAAATTTTCCCTGCCTGAGATCGCTCAGCAGCTCCATTGCCAGCGACCTGTCCTGAAGATCCAGCACCAGGCCGGCATAGGCTCCAGCGCTCAGCAGCTGGCGGGCGCGTCCTACATTGCTGGCCTCATCGAAGTCCACCAGGCCCAGGTCACGGGCCACCATGACGACGGTACGCCGCAGTACAAACTGAGCTTGCGTCAACAGCATCCGCGGCAGCGGGGCGCTCATTCGCCGCCCTCTTTTCCCGCCAGGGTCTCGTTCGCCAGGCACCGCAGGGCATCCAATATCGACAGCTCTATCGCCCCCAGCTTGCGCGGCACCGTGTCCACTACGCACAGCGTGCCAATGCGGTGGCCGCTGGGCGCACTCAGGGGAGCACCCGCATAGAAGCGGATATGCGGCTCGCCTGCTACGAGAGGATTGTCGGAAAAGCGAGCGTCGCTGCTGGCGTCCTCGATGACCAGAATCTCCGAGTTCATGATCGCATGTCCGCAAAAGGAGATGTCCCTGGCGGTCTCCGCTACGTCCAGGCCCACGCGCGACTTGAACCACTGGCGCTGACCATCCACCAGCGTCAGCAGTGCGATCGGTACATCCAGCTGTTCAGCCGCAAAACGAGCCAGCCTGTCATAGCGCTCCTCGGGAGAAGTGTCGAGCAACATCAAGTCGCGCAGAGCCTGGAGACGATCTGTCTCATCGGCAGGTATGGGAGCGGGTTTCATGTCGATTCCAGAATGCTGCATGCAGCGAAAGTAGGGGAGTGCGCTGGCTCAGGCCAACATATAAGCCATCTGCGCCAGATCCATCACCACCAAATTGGCATGGTCCTCGGCACCTTTGGCGTTGATCAGTTCGAACTCTCCCATGGCACCCATGCGCATGCTGCTGCGACGCGCGCTGCGGGCGGGCAGCCAGTCGGCAAGGCGATGGATGGCGATGCCTATGGGTTCATCCGCATGTCCGCACGCCTGGACAATCACCGCCAGCATGGGTCTGACTTGTTCCGCGGACTTGCCCATGGCGGGGAGGTTGACCAGCCGAATCGTTCGGCCACGCCACGCCAAGAAAGACGATTTTCCCGCATGCAAATCGTCTTTGGCTTCGGAGGGCAGTTCCACCACCCCCAAGATGCCATCCACGGCAGAGGCATAGCGTTGACCTGCATCGAACACCAGATAGGGGCAGGGCTCGGTAATGTCCGCCTCCAACGTCTCGTCACGCTGCGGCACATGCAGACTGATCGATGCTTCAGGCGTGAGGGCAAACAGCCGCCGCACGTCAAGCACCTTCAGCTTGCCGCCCTCTGGAAGCAGCGCCACGCCGGCGAGCAGGGGATCGTTGGGGCTGTCGACGATAGACGCGGGTGCGAGATGCAGCACCTGAAGACACTCGGATACTGTCAGTCCGAGCAGCAGGGGGCCTTGACTCAGCAGGACCATCCAGGCCGCAGCACGGCCATCACTGGCTTGGCGGCCTTCGCTGATATCGACCAGCGCAAGCTTGCGCCCCTCCCACTGGCTGATCGCCCAGCTGCGCTGGTGGTGGCCCAGCACCAGTTCGGTGGCCGGTACGGGCACCACGCGCTCCACGGCAATGGCCGGTATCGCCCAATGCTCGGAACCAATGCGGAACACCGCGTAGCGTTGGTCTCCGAGTCCCGGATGCGGGCCCTGGCGCGCGGTAATGCTGGTCAGCGCATCGCTGGCCGGGGCCAGTTGCGCCTGTGTGCACCAGACATTGCTCAGCAACATGAGGCGTGCGACTTCAAGAATGCACAAGGTCGGGGAATGCGCGCCCGCGGGCACCACCGCTTCAAACAATTCGGCCTCATCGGGTTGATGGTGCACCTTGCGCACATCCTCCAGGCCGACGGTGTTGACACCCAAAACGGCATCCACCCTGACAGCGAGCAAGTTTCCTGCATGCTGCAGCACCATGAGCCTGGGCGCAACGCACGAGTCGGTGCATGGCTCCAGGGGGAGCCAGCGCTCCAGGGCGACGATGGGCACCGTGGTGCCATCGATGTCAGCGACTCCGAGCAAGCCGCCAGCGCGGCGCGGCAAGACCGTCAAGCTTTGCGACGGATACGGCACCGCCCGGCGCACCTGATGGATGGGAATGGCGATGTCGCAACTGCCCAGACGCACATGTACGTGAACAAACATTGCGCGGGCCATCTTCGCCGGGGCATCGGGGGAAAGCTGTGTCACATTCTCCATGAACCAGGTCACACCACTTTGCGTGGACTGCCGCTGCCCTGCAGGTCGTCGAGCAGCCTGGCGACATCCTGGGTCGAAAGCTCCTGTTCCCTCGTCGCAGCCCCAATCTCACTGATGGAGCGCGTGGTGTTTTCCACCGCTCCCAGAATGCGTGAGAACGCAGCATCGACCTCCTCGGACAGGCGGCTGCCTTCGGACACCCGGCTGACCGTCTGGTTGATCAGCTTGGCAATTTCGCGCGCCGCCAGCGACGACTTTTCAGCCAGTTTGCGAACTTCATCTGCCACGACGGAGAAGCCCACCCCTTGCTCTCCTGCACGTGCGGCTTCGATGGCGGCATTGAACGCCAGCAAATGGGTCTGGCTGGAAATCTCGCTGATGGTGTCGACGATCTCGTGGATGTCGGACGATGACCGCTCGATGGCAATGATGGCGTCACGCGAGCGGCGCACCAGCTGGCTGCCTTCACCCGCTTCGCGCTGCGTCTGCTCAGCGAGCTCCGTCGAGCGCCCGGCGCTGCGCGCCAGCCGCTTGATGGAGTCACTCATTGCATGCAGCACAGCAGTAATGTCCTGCACCTTTTGCGCCACGGCGTGCTCGCGCTGCACCTGGGCGGTGACATCCACCGCATATTTGACGACCTTGTAGGCCCGGCCATCGGCATCGAGAATAGGGTTGTAGGTGGCCTGGATCCAAACCTGCGCGCCGTGCTTGCCAATGCGTCGATAGCGCGCGCTCTGGAACTTGCCTTCGCCCAGATCGGCCCAGAAGTCCCTGTACGACTGGCTTTGCGCCAGGCCCGGCTCGCAGAACATGCTGTGGTGCTGCTTGTGGATTTCCGCCAAGGTGTAGCCCATGGTGCGCAGGAAGTTCGGGTTGGCGGCCAACACGTTGCCCTGCATGTCGAACTCGACGACCGCCTGCGAAAGATCAATGGCGTCGATCTTGCCTTTTGTCTCTGCAGCGGACATCAAGTCGTGCGTGATGTCGACCGCGAACTTCACGACCTTGTGCGGTTTTCCCGCGGCATCCAATATGGGGTTGTAGGAGGCCTGAAGCCAGACATCCTTGTTTCCCTTGGCAACACGGCGAAAGCGGCCAGACACGGACTCTGCGCGGCCCAGCCGCTCCCAGAAATCCGCATACTCGCGCGACCCCAAAAACTCCGGCCGGCAGAACATGCTATGGGGCTGGCCCACAATCTCGTCCTTCGCATAGCCGAAGGTGTCGAGAAAATTCGCATTGGCGTCCAGAATGCGCCCTTTGAGATCGAATTCGATCACCGCCTGCACTTCATGGATCGCTGCAACCATGCCTTGAGCGGCCGCCTGCTCGGCCCGATGCGCGGTGACATCCTTCGCCAGCTTGAGCACCCCTACCGTACGGCCTTCGGTATCACGTACCGGGCTATAAGAAGCCTGCAGCCAGACCTGCCTGCCCGACTTGGTCGAGCGCAAAAAAATCCCCTCGTGCATCCCACCCTGAATCAGTCCTTGCCAAAGTGCCCGGTAGTCTTCGCTGTTGGTCACCTCGGAGGGGCAGAAAATTCGGTGGTGCTGACCGACGACTTCTTCGGCGGAGTAACCCATCAAGTCCAGGAACAGGCTGTTGGCCCGCACCACCTTGCCCTCAAGGTCGAACTCGATCACGGCTTGTACCTGCTCCAATGCGGCAAGCAATGCCGCCGCACGCACAGCGTCCGCCAGAGCGGAACGGGGAATCTCAGATGTAGTGTTCATGGGAAATGTCTGCCGGTGTGGCCAGAGACAAGCTCGCAGAGCCTGCGGCCAGCAGCGGTCGTAGCCGAATACGGCTAGCGTGATCGTGCGATGAAGTTGCGATTGCAACAAAATGAAGCTAGTGCTTTGATTATGGGGGAAGGCGGCTCACGCCAACGCGAAATGAACGACGAAGTTTGAACTGTGCGCGGCTGCGGGCCGCACACTGGCCTCAATCCGCGGCCACAGCGGCCGATATCAAAGGTAAGCTCCAAGGATTTTCATGTTCACGATGCATCAGGCTCCAGCCAACTTTGTGCCACTCGATGCCACCCTGGCGAACGGATGCGGCTCCTGCGGCACGGCCGAGCGGCTCGGTATCCCGTTCGAATATGCCTACCAGCCCATCGTCGACGTGGTGGCCCGTAGCAGCTATGCGCACGAAGCCCTGGTGCGCGGACCTGCGGGTGAAGGCGCGCTGTCGGTACTGTCGCAGGTGACAGCGCAAAATCGCTACCGCTTCGACCAGGCTTGCCGCGTCAAGGCCATCAAGACCGCCGCGCAGCTCGGGATGCAGGAGCGGCTGTCGATCAACTTCCTGCCGAACGCGGTCTACAAACCGGAAGTCTGCATCAGGACGACGCTGGAAGCTGCGCGCGTGCACAGCTTTCCCATTGATCGCATAATTTTCGAGGTCACCGAAGGCGAGCGGATCGAAGACGGTCCCTGGCTCGCGACCATTCTTCGGGAGTACAAACGCCAAGGCTTCCTGACCGCCATCGACGATTTCGGCGCAGGGTATGCCGGCCTCACACTGCTGGCCGACTTCACGCCGGACCTCATCAAGCTCGACATGGCGCTGGTGCGCGCAGTGGACACCAGCAAGTCACGCCAGGCGATTGCGCGCGGCATGGTGCGCATCTGCCAGGAATTGGGCGTCCAAGTCATCGCGGAAGGTGTGGAAACCGCCGCAGAACGCGACTTCTTCCTGTACGAAGGTGTGACCCTGATGCAGGGATACCTGTTCGCCAAGCCCGCGTTCCGGGCGACCACTTCGGCGGCTTCCACGTCTTGGCCGTAAGACCAGCCCCGCACAGCGCGAAGGCGATGACGACAGCCGCGCTGCACCGCGAACCCGAAGAAGCAGCAGTCGTCCTGAGACGCATGAACCTGGCATCGCTCGGCGCAGCGCGGGGGCGGCCTTCAACGGCAAGCCAGGGCCGCATCAGGCACGCCCTGCGGGCCGTGAAATGGAACTCAGTCCAGCTTCTTGTCTGTCAGAAATTTCGATACGAGATCGGCAATCTGGACGTTGTTGAGATCGGACATCGGAAAGTGCGTGTTGCCGCGAATGCCGATCTCGGGGAGGCGCACCAGGCGTGCATCGCCGCCATGCCGGTTGATGGCGGCTACCCACAGCCTGGCCATGGCCAGGCGCACGCGCCAGTTGTCCTGGCCGCGCTCGGCGGTGGGCTCCATGGGGAAGTTGTCGCCGTAATAGATGACGATGGGCAGCCGGGTGAGCTTCTGGAAATCCTCCAGCGGCACGGCCTCGGGGGCGAGCGTTCCGGCCGCGCTGAGCATGGACGCCGGCAGTTCGCCCTGCGGGAAGATGAAGCCACTGCCGGGTTCAAAGGCGACGATGGCCTTGACGTTGGAGTTCTTGATCGCCGTGAGCCAGCCCGGGCCGCCGCCCTGCGAATGGGTGAACAGGATCGCTGGCCCGGTCTTGTCGACCAGCGCCGACATGGCGTTGGCGATCACGCCGGCGTCGTAGGGCCCGGTATTGGGCGTGACCGAGCGCAGGAACTGGTCCAGCGTTGCGGGGCTGCGATCGAACTGCACGTTGCCGAAATAGTGGGGCCATTTGCCCAGACGGAACTGGTCGAAGAACAGCTGGTCGTTGGGCGTCGGCTCTATGGCGGCGGCCACGGTGCTGTTGCCGGCGCGGCCACGGCGCGGCTGGTCCACCAGATAGACCGGGTAGCCGCGGCGCAGGAACAGCGTCTGGAAGCCTTCACGCCCGTCCGAAGTGGTCTCCCAGCTGCGCGCCGACTGGAACGCACCGTGCAGCATGACGATGGGCAGCGGCCTGGGGTGCTGCGGGACCTGATAGAACGCATAGAGATGGTCTCCATGCAGGCTTTGCCCCGCGGCGCTGGGCTGGTTGTTGTTGTAGCTTCCGGGCGTGGTCTGCACCGTGCCGCCAACGGCAAAGCTGCCCTGGGCCTGGATCACCAGCGGCCCGGAAACATTGGCATGGCCTTGGAATTGCGAGGCGCAGCCGGTGATGAGCGCCGCCGTGGCCAGCGTGGTCAGCAGGCTTTTCATGCTCAACCTCCGGCGGCCGCCAGGGCCTGCTTGAGCGCTTCGCCGGCGCGCTGGCCGGCCGCGGCGTCGCCGCGCTCGGCCAGCACCTGCGCGAGTTGGCGCAGCTGCGCGGGGGTCAGCCCGACGCGCAGGCTGGCGGCCATGTGCGAGCGCAGCTGCGCCTCCACGCCGGGCATCGCGGCCAGCGCTCCCACGGTGGCCAGTTCGCGGCTTTGCCAGTCGAGGTTGTCGCGTTCGAAGATGTCGCCAAACAAATGGGCCTGCAGGAACTGGTTGATGACCGGCGCGAAATCAAACACCGGGCCCTGCACGGGCCGTCCGGAAATCTTCGTCTGGTTGTCCCGGCCCACGGCAACCAGCGCATCGCCGGTGGCCACGGCGCGGCTGGGCTCATGCCCCGGAGCATCCTGGATGCCGCGCTGCTTGCGTGCCTCCACAACCTTGAGCAGTTCGCCCAGCGCGTTGAGGCTCTTGGGGAAGCCGGCGTAGGCATAGAGCTGGACCAGGATTTCCTTGGCCTCGGCAATCGTCAGGCCGGCGTCCAGACCCTGGTTCGCAGCGGTGTTCAGCCGCGGCATGTCGCTGGCGGCGCCAAACGACGCCATCAGCACGATGGCCTGCTGGCGCGCGCTGAGCGTTTCGGCAGCGGCGGCCGTGGCCGGCACCGGCTGGGCCGCGCTGCCCTGGGCGGTCTGCGACTCGGCGGCGGCCATTCCCAGACCGAGTGCCAGGGTGGCGACCATGGCGCGTGCCATATGCTTTTTAGCGGGCGTTGTATTCTTCATCGGTCACCTTCTCCATCCAGTTGACGGTCACGCCGTTCACGCTGCTGCCCACGGCCAGGTGGGTCATGGCGCTGTGGGGCGCAGCGCCATGCCAGTGCTTGACGCCCGGCGGGCACCAGACCACGTCGCCCTGGCGCAGGGCCTGCACGGGCTTGCCCCATTCCTGCGTGAGACCCATTCCCGAAGTCACGACCAGGCGCTGTCCTGTAGGATGCGTATGCCAGGCCGAGCGCGCGCCCGGCTCGAAGCTCACATAGGCCGCCGAAGCGTTGATGCTGGCGTTGGGCGTGAACAGCGGGTCGACGCGCACGCGGCCCGTGAAGTACTCGGCGGAACCGAAGGTTGAGGCCTGCTCGCCGGCCCGCGTGATCTGCTGCGTTGGCAAGTCTGCTGCGCTGGCAAAGCAGGCTGCGGCGCACATAGCCAGCCCGCAGAGGGTTTTGTTCATGAAGGGCAGTCCTTGATTGCTGATCCAGCAATGTACCCAGGGTGCCGTCCGCCGATAAGTAGGTAAATCCGGCATAAACCTGTGAATCAGATTCAGCAATGCCGAGGCTTTCTGCCTAGGTATAGGGCCCCGGCATCTATTGGATGTGCTCTCAGCGAACCTCGGCGGAAGTTCCCGTCTTGTGCGTTCTCGTGCGCCTGGCGGGCGCTTCGTGGCGCAAAGCCTCGACCACGATCGCCAGTGCGCCAGAAGACTGCCTGCGGCTCGGATAGTAGAGGTGGTAGCCAGAGTAGGGCTGGCACCAATCTTCCAGCACCCGGATCAGCTCGCCTTTGGCCACGTGCTCCAGCACCATATCTTCCGGCAAGAACGCCAAGCCTTGATCGGCCAGCGCTGCCCTGAGAATTGGCGTGGAGCTGTTATAGATCCACTGCCCGGTCACTCGCACCTTGACGGCCTTCTTTCCTTTCTGGAAATCCCAAGGCAGGAGCCCGCCATGGGTAGGAAGCCGCAGATTGATGCAGTTGTGTTCGGCGAGGTCCGCTGGAGTTTTCGGCTTGGCCCGCTGGGCGAAGTAGGCCGCAGATCCCACCACGGCAATGCGCTGGTCCGCGCTGATGCGCACCGCGATCATGTCCTTGGCCAACTCGTCCCCCAGACGCACTCCCGCGTCATAGCGTTCGGAAACAATGTCAGTACGGTTGTAATCCACGGTCACCTCGACCGTGATATCCGGGTAGTCCACAAGCGCCTTGGAGAGCTTGGGCCATATCAGATAGGTGGCGGCGAACTCCGATGCCGTGATGCGAACGGTGCCCGATGGCTTCTTGCGCAGTTCGCTGACGGCCATCAATTTCGCGTCGATATCCTCGAAATGCGGTGCAACGCTGGCCAGCAATTTTTCTCCTGCGTCCGTGGTCGATACGCTGCGCGTGGTGCGGGTGAGCAGGCGAACGTCCAGGCGAGCCTCCAGCGCGCGGATGGCATGGCTGAGCGCGGAGGGGGAGACCCCCATTTGCGCGGCCGCCTTCGTGAAGCTGCCTTGCTGGGCAACCTGGATGAAAGCGAGCAGGTCGTTGTAGTTGTCACGCGGCATTGCTGAATCCGTTTCACAAATTTACGTGAAATTTAGCATTTCAGCCGCGGTCGGGAAAGCGACGCATGTAATGCGGGCTCAGGTGCAGCCTTCAGTTCATCCGCATGCCCGAGGCCTTGATGACCGGCCGCCATTTCTCGATCTCGGTCTGCACCAGCTGCTTCATGGCGGCCGGCGCGCTGTGCGTATCGAGGTCCACCCCCATGGCCGTGACGCGTGCCCGGAACTTCTCGTCCGCGAGCACTTCATTGAGCGTGCGGCTGAGTCGCTGGACCACGGGCGCAGGAGTCCCCTTGGGAGCTGCGAGGAAGATCCAGGTGTAGATCTCGTAGCCTGGCAGTCCGGCTTCGGCGCTGGTCGGCACGTTCGGGAGCAACGCCGACCGGGTGGGCGAGGGAGCCGCCAGCGCCTGCAGTGATCCGTCCTGCACGCGTGGCGCGCAGGTGGCGACGGTGCACAGCATGAAGCTGATGTGACCCCCCAGCAAATCGGTCAAAGCGGCGCCTTCTCCCTTGTAGGGCACGTGGATGGCGTCGGTTTTGGTCAAGTGCTTGAGGAACTCGCCGCCCAGGTGCATAGGCGAGCCCACACCGGCCGACCCGAACTGGAGCCTGCCGGGCTGTGCCCGCATCCGGTTGATCAGGCCCGGCAAATCCTTCACCTCGAGTTTGGGCGTGGTGACCACCAGAAAGCCGAAGCTGCCGATCTTGCCGATGAATTCGAAGTCGTTCACCGGGTCGTAAGGCAGTTGCGGCTGCAGGCTCGGGTTCAAGGCATGTGCCAACGTGCTGATCAGCAGCGTGTAGCCGGTGGGCGCTGCCCGTGCCACCTGGCTGGCAGCCAGCACCGTCGCGGCACCGGGCTTGTTCTCAGGCACGATGCGCTGGCCCAGGCGCGCACCCATTTGATCGGCGAGCAGCCGCGCCAAGGCATCGCTTCCGCCGCCAGGCACATAGGGGATGACCAGCTGGATAGGCTGTGTCGGGTAAGCCTGGGCGTGGACCGGCTGGTGCACCATGAGGCTTGCCACGGCCAGCGCGGCCAGGTTGTGGAGCAGGCTTTTCATTCGATTTCCTTCGAGACGAGCAGGGGGGCAGGGCCCCAGAAGCCGGGCGCGGCGTGGCCGACATCGGTGCTATCGGCCAGCTGCCAGCAGTGGCGGGACAGCTGCAGCGCGTGGCTACTACCCAGTGCATCGCCCACCTGGCGCAGCAGCTTGACGTCAAGCTCCTGATCCGTCATGGGCCTTGCGGCGGAGCCTATGCACGGACCTACCGCCGCCTCGAAGCGGCGACCATCGCGCAGCGTGACTGCCGCATGCGCGGCGTCCAGGGCGAGGGTCTCGTCCACGGTCGCCACGACGCGCCCGCGCAGCGCAATCACCTGCGGGTCATGCACGCAGGCATCCGAGGCCTCGGCCAGACCGGCCCGCCGATGCTGCAGCACGGCGGCGGCCCAGTGGTAGATGCTGGCCTGCGCGTCGAAGCTGTGCTGCGGCATCTTGCGGCCGGTCAGGCCGTCCGCGAGCGGGTGTACCCGCAGATCCACGCGCTCGATGTCGCGCGCGGCGAAGTCGTTGGCCTGGACCAGTTGCAGGCAGGCATCGATCACCGCATGCGTCAAGCAGCCCGCGGGAAAGGGCTTGAACGAAACATTCATGCATTCCCAGTGCTGCCCCAGGCGCACGGTCAAGGCTTCGGGATTGGCGGGTCGCCCGAACAATTGCAGCAAGCCGTGCGTGGCGCCGAGGGCGTCGTCGTGGCAGTTGAAATCGCCAGCCGCCAGGTGCGCGGCCAGCAGGCCGTTGCGGCCGGCATCACCGGGGATCAGCGCGCTGCTCATGCTGCCGTGCGAGGCACGCAGCCCGCCAGCCTGCATGGCCGCCAAGCCCATGGCCCAGGCCAGTTGCTGCTCGGACAGACCCATCAGCTTGCCGACACCGGCGGCCACGCCCACGGCGCCGGTCACGCCGGTCATGTACCAGCCGAGCTCGCACTGCGCCGGCGCCACGGTCAGTGCGCAGCTGAGCCGGCATTGCAGCTCGCTGGAGAGCACCAGTGCATGCAGGAAAGCGGTGCCGCTGACACGGTGTCGCTCGGCGTAGGCCAGCAGGGCTGCGATGCCTGGCGCGCCGGGGTGCGCCACGGTGGCCAGGTGCGCGTCGTCGAAGGCGTGCGCACTGATGCTGAGGCCGTTGACCAGAGTGGCGTTCAGCGGGTCCAGGCGCTTTTGCGTGCCGAGCACGGTGCAGGAGCCGCTGGCTTGCAGGCCCTCCAGCCCCGCGAGAGCATGGGCTACGGCCGTGCTGGAAGCCCCGCCGTAGGAGCAGCCGACTCCATTGACGAAGGCGCGTACGGCCTCGTGTTGCACAGTGGCGGGCAGGTCCTGCCACTGGGAGCGGTGCACGAAGCGGGCGAGTTGCCCCGTCACCGATGCGGCATCCGTGACGGTGCCGGGCGTGGTGGTGCTGTTCATTTGTCTCCTTGGTTTTTTGCCGGTTCGGCGTGGTCCGCGTCTCGGTCTGTGGGGCAGACTAGAACGCGGCCGCCGTGCTGTCCATGGCAAATTTCGCGTGACCGTGTCCCGCTTTTGCGAACACGATCAACGGCTCACGAGCGTCAGAAAAGCTGGAGGATTTGCTTGTTCAGGTGGAGCGCTATCCCGGCCGCCATGCGGTCAAAGCCAATGAATCCGAGTTCCATGCTGTTTGCTGAAGTGAAAAGTCGAAAAGCTGTCCAGGGACAGAGCTCCCATTGCCACGCATGCTTAATAAATAGGCAGTCATAGCGCGGGCATGCTGGCGAACGCCCCATGGCAGGACGCAGGATGGTTCCCCCATCGCCCGCGTTTCGCGGGTTCAGGGCGTGCAGAAGCTGTGTCGCAGTTCCAGGTCCAGAGCGGTGCACGCCGGGTTGGGGCCGGTGGTTGCACCGTTCAAGGATTCGCGCGCGCGGCCGCGGCGTACAGCGCGGTGTGCTTGGAGAGGTTGTGCACATAGTCCAAGGCGAGCTTGCGGGCCTCGGGGCTGCCGGCGGCATTCGTGCGGTTCACGGAGTAAGACGCCTTCACCGGCACCGACCTGGGACGTGATGCCCAGCAGCGCACCCTTGGCATGGACCGTGCCTCTGCGTTCGGCTATGAAGGAATACGCCCGGGGAGTACGCCCAGAGCAATTCTCGGGAAAAGTTGCTGTCCAAGGACAGGACAACGACGTTTTCCGGCTGGAAAACCAGCCAGTGGGAGTGGCGCAAGCTGATCCAGCACTCGCCTGAGACCATGCACTTCGCCGTGGCTTTCAGCCGTCTGGACGCTGACGGCAACAAGCTCGCCATGTTCGAGTCGTTCCGGATCCTGACCAAGAAAAACGGCCGCTGGGGGCAACAGGCCCGCTCGAGTTTCGCGGGGATCGCGGACGGCGGATCGTACTGATATCCGCATGTGCAGCGGCCATGGCCGCCGGCCTGTCCGCTGCATCCTGAAAAGGCAATTCCTGCGTCCCGAAAAAGCCAATGGACGCACGCCCAGGCTTGTCCCTACACTGAATTCGACAGGTCAAAGCGTGGGCGGCGGGTGCACCGCAGTGCGCCTCAAAAGGTGGTCATTGCGTGCCTGATCCTCGTGCCAGCGGCCTGCGCACATCACATCTGGAGACAAGAAAATGCGAATGATCGCCGCCGTCATGCATGCGCAGGGCCTGCCCATGCCCTATGCGAAAAGCCAACCCTTTCGAATCGAAGAAGTGGAGCTGGAAGCTCCGGGACCAGGCGAAGTCCTGGTGGAAATCCGTGCCGCAGGCCTGTGCCATTCGGACATGTCCGTCATCGCCGGTGCGCGCAAGCGCCCGCTGCCCGTGGTCGGCGGGCATGAAGGTGCGGGCATCGTGCGTGAAGTCGGTTCAGGCGTGTCGGGTCTGGCCGTGGGTGACCATGTCACGCTCGCCGGCGTGGCGGGTTGCGGCGAGTGCCGGTATTGCCAGGCCAACCGACCAGGTCTGTGCCAGGCGGTGACAGGCGCCAAGGCCCAAGGCCTGCTGGGCACGGGAACCCGGCGCCTGCGCTTTCCGAATGGCGAGCCCATCAACCACTACAGCGGCATTTCCGTCTACGCACAGTACGCGGTGGTGACGCCGCAATCGCTGATCAAGATCGATCCCGACGTTTCTCTGGATGTCGCGGCCTTGTTCGGCTGCGCCGTGATCACCGGCGCGGGCGCGGTGTTCAACAGCGCCAAGGTGCCAGCGGGCTCCCGTGTTGCTGTGATCGGCCTCGGAGGTGTGGGGTTGACGGCTGTCATGGCCGCGCGCGAAGCGGGCGCGGCGCGCATCATCGGCGTCGATTTGCTGGACAGCAAGTTCGGCCTGGCGCGCGCCCTGGGCGCCACCGACTGTGTGCTGGCCAGCGATCCGGAAGTGGTGCAGCAGGTCCAGGCCCTGACCCAGGGCGGGGTGGACTTCTGCTTCGAAGTCTCTGGCCATCCGGCGGCGCTGGAAATGGCCCGGGCGATGACGGCCAAGGGCGGGGAAGTCGTGGGCGTGGGCGTGAACCGTCCCGAGACCCAGTTTGCCGTCAACCACCTGGCCTGGGTGTGCAACGAGCAGGTGCTGCGCGGCTCTTACATGGGCGGAGGTGTTCCGCAGGACGACATTCCGCGCTATGTCGACATGTACCTCAAGGGCCGCCTGCCGGTGGACCAGCTGCGCAGCGAACACATCACGTTCGACCAACTCAACGAGGGCTTTGACGCCTTGCACAGCGGCAAGGTCATTCGACAGATTCTGCTGCCCCACGGCACGGTCTGACGCGGCCCCATTGTCTCAGCTGCCGCGCCTGCGCGGCAGCGCCCTATCCAGGAGTACCCATTGAACACCACCATCCAAGCAGAGCTGGGCTCTGCACTCGAGGAAGATTTTGCCCACGCACTGGCACGCTTCGCCCACCACGTGTCCGTGGAAAAGTTGCCGGCCGAAGTGATTGAGGCTGCTCAGGCCAATGTATTCGATACGCTGGCTTGCGCGGTGGCGGGCTCCAGCGCGCTCGGGATTCGGGAGATCCGGGAACTGGTCACCCTCTGGGGGGGCGCGCCGCAGGCGCATTCGCTGGTGTTTGGCGATGCGATCCCGGCCCATCTCGCGGCCTGGATCAATGGCGCCATGTCCCATGCGCGCGATTACGACGACACCCACGACGCAGCCGTGCTGCATGCGGGCGTCTCCGTCGTGCCGGCCGCGCTGGCCGCCGCGGAACTGGTGGGCGGGGCCAGCGGCGCCGACTTTCTCGCCGGCGTCGTCGTCGGCCTGGAAACCATCAGCCGGCTGGGAATTGCCACGACAATCGGCATCGTGGAAAGCGGCTTCATGTACTCACCCTTGTTCGGACATTTCGCGGCCACGCTGGCCGCGGCCCGGGTGCTGCGGCTGGACGAGGCCACCACTGTGAACGCCCTGGGCATTGCCTATTCCCAGGTCGCGGGCAACCACCAGGTGACCCGCGATGCGGCGCTGACCAAACGCATGCAGCCGGGTTTCGCCGCCATGTCGGCCTTGATTTCGGTGCAGCTGGCGCAAAAGGGTGTGCGTGGCGCGCAGAACACCTTTGAAGGCCAGGACGGGTTCTTGCGGGTCTACCTGCACGACCGCTGCGACCGCGAAAAGCTGCGCAGCGGCTTGGGCAAGAAGTTCGAATTCGTGCAACTCAGCTACAAGCCCTATCCCAACTGTCGTTTCAACCACGCTGCCATTGGCGCAGCCTTGGCCCTCAAGGCCAAGCACCAAATTGCGGGCGACCAGGTGCGCAGCGTCAAGGTAGGCGTCAACCACCAGGCCTACCAGGCCGTGTGCACGCCCGACCCCATCCGCAAGAACCCTCAAACGGTGGTCCAGGCGCAGTTCAGCATCCCTTACACGGTGGCCGCGGCCTTGACCGATGGTGGTGTCTATCTGGGCCACTTTGCCCCGACATCGTTCGAGCGCGCCGACATCATGGCGCTGGCCCGCAAAGTCGATGGGTATGTGAACGAGGACATCGAGAAGAAGAGCGGCCGCGGCGTGACACCCGCCCTGGTCGAAATTGAAATGCTCGATGGCGTGAAACACGTGATGCAAATCGACTTCCCACTGGGCCACCCTAGCAATCCGATGACGGCGCAAGATTTCGTGAACAAGGCCAGTGACTGCTTCGCCATGGCACAGGTACCGCTCAAAAAGGACGGTTCTGCCGCGCTGAAAAAGCTCGTGGACGGCATGGTCCAAATGAAGGACACCCGCGAACTGCTCGGCGTTGTTTGCAGTGCAGGGGGTTGAGCCGCACGTCTGTTCAGCGACCGCTTCCCGATAAAAACCAAGGAGACAAAAATGAAAAAATTCCAGATATCGCGCAGAAAGCAGAGCATCTTGCTGGCCGCCTGCCTGGTAATTCCCGGCTTGGCCCTGGCCAATGAGGATTGGCCCAGAAAGCCGATCAAGATGGTTGTGCCTTTTTCGCCCGGCGGCAGCAATGACAATATTGCGCGGCTGGTGTCGATCAAGATGGGGGAAAGGCTGGGGCAGCCGGTGATTGTCGAGAACAAGGTGGGCAGTGGCGGACTCATTGGCTCCGACTCGGTGGCCAAGTCGCCGGCCGACGGCTATACGCTGCTGTTCACTTCTTCGTCGATCGTGACCAATGCGGTCAGTGGCAAGAAGGTGGCCAACGATCCGCAGAAAGCGTTCACCTCCATAGGCAAGATCTGCTCCAGCCCTTTTGCCATCGTCACGTCGACCAAGGTGCCGGGAACGAAACTGTCGGAATTCATCGCCTATGCCAAGGAAAACCCCGAAAAAATCCACTACGGAACGGCTGGCGTCGGCGGTATGAACCACCTGGCCACAGAACTTTTTGCCCGGGCGGCCGGAATCCAGATCGTTCATGTCCCGTACAAGGGGATCAGCCAGTCGTACAACGACTTGATGGGTGGCAGCCTGGAAATGATGCTGCCCAGCCTGACGTCCATCGCGCCGCACATCACTGCCGGCAAGGTGCGCGGCCTAGCGGTCACCAGCCGGACCCGCTCGCCGCTGCTTCCCGACGTGCCCACGGCCATCGAGGCCGGCCTGCCTGGCTTCGAGCTGGAGGTCTGGTTTGGCCTGATGGCCCCGGCCGGATTGCCCGCAAAAATCACCCAGCAACTCAATACGACGCTCAACCAGGTGCTGGCCGATCCGGACGTCGTCAAGGCCTTTTCCAAGGAGGCAGTCACGGCCTTGCCCGGAACGCCCGATGAGTTGAAGAAACAGATTGCCAGCGACACCGAGATGTGGAAGAAAGTCATACGCGACAACAACATCAAGCTCAACGAAAACTGAAGTTCGACAGCATAAAGGGGGGCCTGAATTTTCAGGCCCCCCTTTTTCGTGGAGAATTTCCGGCCGCAGCGGCTTTAGAAATTGTGGCGCAGGCCGACTTCCAGGCCGGTCATCGAGCGGTTCGGCAGCGTTTTGAAATTGACCGCCGTGAAGCTCCCACCGTTGCGGTTCTTCAGATAAGCAGCGGTGCCGTACAGCGCCGTTCTTTTGGAAAGGTTGTGCACGTAGCCCACGGCGATCTTGCTGCCTTTGGGCTTGTTGACACCATCGTTTTCTGTGGCGGAATAGGAGGCGCGGATCTCATTCGTGCCGATCTGCTGCCTCAGACCCAGTAACCAGCCTTCGGTTTTGATGAGCGCCTGCTGGTCGTGGTTGAAATTGAACGAGACCGTGGTCGTGCCAAAGTTGTAGTTCGCGCCCATGTTGCGATAGACCGCCGAGCCGCCTTGCAGGTTGGTGCTGGCGAACGAGGCCTCGACCATCATCGGCCCCTTGGCGTAGTTCAGGCGGACACCGTCGCCGCTGCCATACTTGTCGCCGCTGCCTTCACCAAACCAGTGCTGCAGCTTGAAGCTCAGGGAATTGGCCAGCAAAGGAGAGACGTAGGCAATGGAGTTGGACACCCGGATCCCGTTGGGATTGTTGCTGCCTGCGTAATTCAGTCCAATGCCGATGCTGACGCCGAACGGGTCGAATTTCCCCGTGAACGTTTCGTAGGTCGGCGACCAGTCGCGCCCGCCCTGGAGGGTGCCCCAGGCGTTCTTGAGAGTGACAATGGCTTTGCGGTCAAAAGACAGGCCTCCGCCGGCGCTGCCTGTGACATGGGGCTGGTTCTTGACGTTGATGGGGGCAAAGGTCCCGTCATCGGCATAAAAGCCCGATTCCAGCCAGAAGCCAGCCTGCAGGCCGTCGCCCAGGTCTTCCGTGCCGCGGATGATGAGCTTGCTGGTGGCATTGCCGCCGCTGGCCAAGCCAGTGCGGCTGTCACCCGAGCCCCGCACATGCTGCACGGCTGCATCCACCGTGCCGGAGATATGCAGCCCGGATTGGGCATGTGCCGCGGCGCAAGCCAGCGTGAGCGGTGCCAACAGGAAAATTTTGTTCATGATTTGTCTCCTTCAGATTTATGGACTTCGCACCCAGCAGGGGGCAAAGCGGCTGCTGAAGCCAATGCACTTCAGGCACGCCGACGGCTGACCATGGGCCTTGTGGGCCACGGCCAAACCTCGGCGAAATCGGTTTTTTGTCAGGCCTGCCAGAGGGCAGGCGACCGGGATTGAAAACTAGATGGCGCAGTCGATGTGCTGGGGCACCAGGAACTCACGCAGGCCGTCCAGGCCCCATTCGCTGCCCAGGCCGCTGAGCTTGCAACCGGTCATGGGGGCATCCGGGCGCAGGGGGCTGCCGCCGTTGATTTGCACCGTGCCCACACGCAGTTGTGGCACCAGCTTCAGACATTGGTCCTTGGTGCCGAACAGATAGGCCTTGAGGCCCAGCTCGGAATCATTGGCGATCTGGATGGCTTCCTCGACGCTGCGGTAGGTAAGCACCACCGACACCGGGCCGAATACTTCTTCGCGCGCCAGCTCGGACTGGTTGTCGAGGCCGCCGACCAGCGCCGGGTTGAGAAACCAGCCTTTGCGCATCGCAGGGCGGCCGCCACCGGCGACGATCGTGCCTTTTTGCGCCGTGGCGCGCCCCAGCATGGCTTCGATGCGATCGCGCTGGGCCGAAGTGATCACGGGGCCGACGATGGTGGCCGGATCGCGCGGGTCGCCGACCGTTATTTTTGGGTAAGCCTGCTGGCTGGCTTGCAGGAATTCCGCATAGCGCGACTCTTCCACCAGAATCCGCGTGGGCGATCCGCAGCCTTGGCCGGCATTGCGCGCATAGCGCGCATGCAGGCTGAACGCATATTGCTCGTAATTCACGCCGGGCAGCATGATGGCTGCCGACTTGCCGCCAAGCTCCAGCACCGCGCCACGCAGCCCTTGCGATGCCTGCTGCAGCACGCTCTGGCCGACGGCGACCGAGCCAGTGAAGCTGACTTTGTCCACATCCGGGTGAGACGTCAGTGCGCGCCCTACGTCGGCCGCACCGGCCAGGATGTTGACCACGCCTTCGGGGAACCCTGCGCGGCGCACCAAATCATTGAGCAGCATGACTGCCATCGGAGCCAGGGGGGAGGACAGCAGCACGGTGGTGCAGCCCATGGCCAGCGCCGCGCCGATTTTTGTGAGACCGATCAGCAGCGGGTAATTGAAGGCCGAAATTGCAGCCACCACGCCCACTGGCCGGTAGAACACGGTGCTCACCCCCGTATGGGCGGGATTGAAGCCCAGCTGACGGGTACGGTCCTGGGTGGCCTGCTCGGCGAACCAGCGCAAAAAGGCCACTGGCGTGTCCACGTGGTTGGACTTGAGGTTGATTGGTGTGCCGATCTCCTCGATCAGGGCTTCCATCAGCGCATCGCGGTGTTCCTCTATCAGATCGGCGAATTTGAGCAGCACCGCCTTGCGCATCGCGGGGCTTTGCCATGCCGGACGCTGGAAAGCGCGTTTTGCCGCCATCACGGCGGCCTCGACCTGGGGCACCGATGCGCCGCGGAATCCCGCGACCAGTTCCTCGGTCGCGGGATTGACCACCCGCAGCCATTCACCGCTGCCTTCCACATCCTGGTTGTTGATCAACAATTTGGTGCTGAGGTTGACGGCCAGGTTGCTGCTTACTTTCTTGTCCATGTCGTTGTTCCTTTTGGCTTGAATGAATAGGGGGACCTGCGCCATCAGGTCATTTCCAGCCCGGAGTCCTTGCTCAGCCGTGCCCACAGCGTGATCTGCTCCTGTACGAAGCGCTTGAATTCGGCCGGGCTGGATCTGGCGCTGAGGATTCCCAGGCCGGAGAGGTATTTTTCGGTTTCGGATTCGCTGAGGATGGCCACCAAGGTCTGGTTCAGGCGTTGGGTGATGGCTTCGGGCAGGCCAGCGGGGCCGAAGAACCCGGCCCAGGACACATAGCGGTAGCGGGGCAGGCCGAGTTCGGCCAGGGGCGCGACGTCGGGCAGCGATGACAGCCGCTGGGCAGACGTGATCCCCAGAATGCGCAGCTTGCCGGCCTCGACGAAGGGGCGCACCACGAGCGGGTCGACCAACATGAAGTCCAGCCGGCCGCCGACCAGATCGGTGCAGGCCTGCACCACGCCCGGATAGCTCACGCCCACTGCATCCACGCCAGCCTGGCTCTTGAATAGCTGGGCGGCGACCAGGCTTCCGGTATTGCCCGTGCCATAGCTCAATTTTCCTGGGTTGGCCTTGGCGTGCTGCACCAGCTCGGTCACGCTCTTGGCGGGCACATCGCTGCGCACGACCAGCAGCAGTGGGTTGGTGACGCACTGGGTGATGGGGGTGAAGTCCTTGACGGGGTCGTAACCGAGGTTCTTCATCAGGTACAGGTTGGCCGCATGGGTCGAGTTGGTACCCAGGAACAGCGTGTAGCCATCCTTGGGCGACTTGACCACGTGACGGGCCGCCAAAACCCCTTGGGCGCCGATCTTGGATTCCACGATCACGGGCTGGCCCAGGGCCTTCCCCAGCTTTTCACCCAGAAACCGGGCCAGCAGGTCCGAGGTGCTTCCCGGTGGGAAAGAAATGATCAGCTTGATCGGTTGCGACGGAAAGACTTCATTGCTCCATGCGGAAAGACACAGGGCGGCAGTCGAGGCGAGCAGCAAGTTTCTGCGATGGAGTGGCATGGGGTCGGCCTTGAAAGCGAGATGTGCCTGTGATCAAGCGGGAAGGATTGCGGAATCCTTGGTGAGCTTTTCCCAGACCTTTATCTGGTCGCGCACAAACTGCGAGAATTCGGGTCGGCTTTTATGCACTGGAATCATTCCAATGCCGTCGAGAAAAGCCGCGACTTCCGGATCTTTCAAGGCTTTGGAAAATTCACGATGCAGAAGATCGGCATTTTCCGGCTTGATGCCCGCAGGTGCGAATATTCCAATCCATGATGAGTATTCAAACTGAGGAAGGCCCATTTCGGCGATGGGTTGAACTGTCGGGAAATTGTGCAGTTTCTGTCTGGAAGTTATTCCCAATACACGCAGCTTTCCGCTGTTGATGAATGGTTTGATGATCAACGGGTCCGTGACCATGAAATCGAGACGTCCGGCGATAAAGTCCTGGATGGCCTGGGAGTTACCTTGGTAATTAACGCCTACTGCGTCCATGCCGCCTTGCTTGAGCAGCATTTGAGAGCACACCAGGCTGCCGGTATTTCCTGCGCCATAGCTCATTTTTCCGGGGTGGGCCCGTCCATATTGAATGAACTCCTCGAAGTTCTGGATAGGCAAGTCGGCGCGTACTACCAACAACAGCGGGTTGATGGTGAATTGGACAATGGGCGTGAAGTCCTTGACAGGATCGTAGCCAGGATTCTTGAATAAATACTGGCTTGCGGCATGGGTGGAGTTGGTTCCCAGTAGCAGGGAATAACCATCGTTGCTCGCACCGGCCAATATTTTGGTGGCAATGGTCCCCTGTGCTCCAGGCCTGGTTTCTACGATGAAAGGTTTACCGAGGTTGCGAGCAGCGACTTCGGATATTTTTCGCGCCACCAGATCGGAGCTTCCGGGTGCGAAAGGCGCGGTGATCTTGATGGGCTTTAAAGGATAATTTTCTGTTTCGCTGGCGTGTATATATCCCGCTTGCGTTGCCAGAAATGCCTGCAGCAAAATTCTTCGATTCATTGTCTGTCTCCTCGCGCCTGAAGCATGTGGCGCGTATTGTGTTTTTTGTGAATCAGTGCGCATGAAATGCGTGCGTTAATCTATGGATTGACGTGTCCGATCAAACGCTCTGAGTACAGTCAAACTGTAGGTTGGGGCTTGTGCAGTGTCCATGGACAAATTCAGGACGTCGTGTTCGGCATTCCTGAATGAAAAAGGGAAAACCCTGAACGCACGCGGCTCTGTGTTTTTCATCAGATATTTTTGAACTGGCGATGGCTTGGCCAAAAAAAAAGAGGGGCGTCGATGCCCCTCCAAAAGCTCCCACTTCGCAATTGTTTTTATGTCGTGCTGGCGCCGGGTGGGTCGCTTTCGGGCCTGCTGCGGCTTGGCTCGACGCAAGGCGCCTGCGTTGTGGCATGCGTGGTTCCAGACGCCGTGGTGCTTTTGGCCGCCGGTGGCTTGTGCTGCGCAGTGGCTTGCTGCGCGCGCAGCTGCGTCAGATAGAGCCGGAGCAAAGCCATGGCGAGGTCCTCCCGTGGCTCAGACCGTGGCGGCCAGTTCCGGCACGGCGCTGAACAGATCGGCTTCGAGGCCGTAGTCGGCGACCGAGAAGATGGGCGCTTCGGGGTCCTTGTTGATCGCCACGATCACCTTGGAGTCCTTCATGCCGGCCAGATGCTGGATCGCACCCGAGATGCCGGCCGCGATGTACAGCTGCGGCGCGACGATCTTGCCGGTCTGGCCGACCTGCAGATCGTTGGCCGCGTAGCCCGCATCGACCGCGGCGCGCGAGGCGCCGATGGCCGCGCCGAGCTTGTCGGCCAGCGGCGTGATCACTTCATTGAACTTCTCTGCCGAGCCCAGCGCACGGCCGCCCGAGACGATGATCTTTGCAGCCGTCAGTTCGGGGCGGTCGTTCTTGGCGATCTCGCTGCCCACGAAGCTGCTCTTGCCGGCATCGGCCGCGGCGGCGATGGTTTCCACGGCGGCCGAACCGCCGGTGGTGGCGGCGGCGTCAAAGCCGGTGGTCCGCACGGTGATGACGCGGATGGCATCCAGCGCTTGCACGGTGGCAATGGCGTTGCCGGCATAGATCGGGCGCTCGAAAGTGTCGGCGGCGATCACCTTGGTGATGTCGCTGATCTGGGCTACGTCGAGTTGGGCGGCCACGCGCGGCGCCACATTCTTGCCGCTTGCCGTAGCCGGAAACAGGATGTGGCTGTAGTTACCGGCACCATTGCCCTGGAGTGCCAGCACCTGTGCGGCTACATTCTCGGCCAGGCCGTGGGCCAGGCTTTCGCCGTCGGCGTGGATCACCTTGGTGACGCCGGCGATCTGAGCAGCGGCCTGGGCAGCGGCACCGCAGTGGTGGCCGGCGACCAATAAATGCACCTGCCCGTCGTCAAACATGCTGATTTCCACCGCGGCCCTGAAGGTGTTGAGCGTCGCCGCCTTGATGGACGCGTTATCGTGTTCTGCAATCACAAGTACCGACATTCAGATCACCTTTGCTTCGTTCTTCAGTTTTTCCACCAGGGCGGCCACATCGGCCACCTTGACACCGGCGCCGCGCTTGGCGGGCTCGGCGACCTTGAGGGTCTTGAGGCGCGGCGTGACCTCTACACCCAGCTCTTCAGGCGTGACGGTGTCCAGCTGCTTCTTCTTGGCCTTCATGATGTTGGGCAGCGTCACGTAACGCGGCTCGTTCAGGCGCAGGTCGGTGGTGATCACGGCAGGCATGGACAGGGCCAGAGTTTCCAGGCCGCCGTCGATTTCACGCGTCACATGGACTTTTTCACCAGCGACTTCGACCTTGGAGGCGAAAGTGGCCTGGGGCAGCTTTGCCAAGGCCGCGAGCATTTGACCCGTCTGATTCGCGTCGTCATCGATGGCCTGCTTGCCCAGGATGACCAGGCCGGGCTGTTCCTTGTCGACCAAAGCTTTCAGCAGCTTGGCCACGGCCAGGGGCTGGAGTTCGACGTCGGTCAGCACATGGATGGCGCGGTCGGCGCCGATGGCCATGGCGGTGCGCAGGGTTTCCTGGCATTGCGCCACGCCGCAGGACACGGCGATCACCTCGGTCGCAGCGCCTGTGCCGGCCGCGCCTGAGCCGGCCGCGTCCTTTTCCTTCAGGCGCACGGCCTCTTCGACGGCGATTTCGTCAAACGGGTTCATGCTCATCTTGACGCTGGCGATATCCACGCCTGTGCCGTCGGACTTGACGCGGACCTTGACGTTGTAGTCGACCACGCGTTTGACTGGGACGATGATTTTCATGGGCAAAATTTCACAATGAAAGGGTGATGGGGCGAGGCGCCGTGACGCCTGCCGAGGATTCAAGGCCCGTTGGCAGGCCCGGCGGCTTGCATGCGTTGCAGCTGCTGCACCAGGAGCCCTGCGTGTGCATAGGCGTGGCAGCTGTCTATCTTGATCGTCGCTTGCGTGGCTTTCGCCTGCCGCACGGGCCAGAGGCTTTGGTAGGCGACGGTGACCAGCGGCGTCAGCAGCTCCGTCAAATGGGTGCACCCCTGGGCTGCGCCCAGGCGCTCCCGTACCGCTTTGGACCAACCCGCGCCTATGCGCAAGCCCTTGATGCGCTGCAGGCTCAGCGTCGCTTCGGGGCATTGCGCATACGGGGCGGACAGCGTGCAGGCGGCGACGTCGACGATCAGCAAATCCTCGTCGACCACCAGGCGCAGCAGCATGTGGTGGATGGCGTCCCCCGCAGAAGTGCGCTGGCCCAGGCTGTTGTGCATGTCCTCGGTCTTGCGGTCGATCAGGCGTGCCTCGATATCGAACAAGCCGTCGCTGCGACGGTAGCCCCGCATGTCTATGCTGCGGTGGTGCAATTCCTCGCGCTCTACGGAAGGCGGCAAAGCCATGGTCGGGTCCAGTCTTAGGAAATCACGCCTTCGGTCTTCAAGACCTGGAGTTCTTCAGGCGTGTGCCCGAGCCAGGTGCCATAGACTTCGTCGTTGCTCGCTCCCAGTGGCAGGCTGGGCTCGATCTCCAGGCGCGTGCTGCCTTCGAAGACCAGCGGTGAATGCGGCACCACGACCTCGCCCAGTTCGGGGTGCTGTATGCGTTGCAAGCTGCCCCGGGCATGCATGTTCTCGTCCTGCATGACTTCGGGCAGCCCGCGCACCGGCGCGCAAGGCACTTTTTTCTCCAGCATCAGCCGCGCCACTTCGTTCCTGCTCTGGGTTCTGGTCCAGGATTCGAGCAGTTCGTCGACGGCTTCGAAGTTTTCCACGCGTGCCGAGCGGCTGACGAAGCGCGGATCGTCCTTCAGATCCGGGCGGCCCAGCACATCGAGCACGGAATGGAAGTGGTGGTCGCCCGGGCAGTTGAGCACTACATAGCCGTCGGTGGTGGGGTAGACGTTGTAGGGAGAAATACCCAGACCGCCGTGGCGGTTGCCGGTGCGCGCCGGGGCCTTGTCGCCGCGTGCATGCAGCATGCCGAGGTTGGAGGCCAGGGACGCATAGGTGGCGTCCTGCATGCTCACTTCCACCGTGCGGCCAATGCCCGTGCGCTCGCGCTCGTAGAGCGCCGTCATGATGGCGCCATAAAGGTGGATGCCGGCCATGAAGTCGCACAGCGCGGCCCCGGACTTGACGGGGGGCTGGTCGGCGAAGCCCGTGGAGTCGATGACACCGCACATGGCCTGCATCACCAGATCCATCGCCGGGTAGTCGCGGTAGGGGCCGTCCTTGCCGTAACCCGAGCTGGAGCCATAGACCAGGCGCGGGTTGATCTTGTGCAGTTCGTCGGCACCCAGGCCCAGGCGGTCCATGACGCCCGGTGCGAAGTTTTCGACCAGAATGTCGGCGCGCTGTACCAGTTCGCGCAGCAACTCGCGGCCTTTTTCCGTCTTGAGGTTCAGCGTGACCGGCTTCTTGTTCGAGTTGAGCATGGCGAACGGCAGGGCCGCGCCGCCCATGTCGCCACGGCTGCGCAGATGCTCGCCCTGGAAGGGCTCGACCTTGATCACATTCGCGCCGGCCATGGCCATCAGAAACGTGGCGTAGGGGCCGTTATAGACATGGGACAGGTCGATGACCGTAATGCCGTCCAGCGGGTAGTGTTGCTTTGACATGGTGTCTCCTGTGTTTCTTGCGTCTTAACGGGCGGTGCGCGCGCGGGCCAGCACGCGCTGTGCCGAACGGTAGTGCGGGCGGTCCAGCATCTGGCCGTGGAGGGAGATGGCGCCCGTATGCGGGTTGGCATCGAAAGCGGCAATCACTTCGTGCGCCCGCGCGACATCCTTGTCGTCTGGGGTGAAGGCGGCGTTGATCACGGCCACCTGGTCGGGATGGATCGCTGCCTTGCCGGAAAAGCCGTCGCGCAGCGCCTGTGTCGCCTCCTCGCGCAGGCCATCGGGGTCGCGGAAGTTGGTATAGACGGCGTCGACCGCGGCCACCTGGGCGGCCGAGGCGCCCAGCAGCGTCAGCGTGCGCGCCAGCACATAGGGCGCGGTGTAGGCTCCCTGCGCATTCTTGTTGGCCACGGCGCCGATGTCGGCGGCCAGATCCTCACCACCCCACAACATGCCGCACAGCCGCGGTGAGGCTGCGCCATAGCTGCCCATTTGCAGCATGGCAGCTGCCGTTTCGGTGACGATGGGCAAGACGCGCAGCGTGCCTTGGGCGATGCCTTCGCGGGCCTCGAGCGCCGACAGGTAGGCATCGACCTGAAGCAGGTCGGCGTTGCCGGCGCACTTGGGCAGCATGATCCCGTAGGGACGGGCCCGGACCACGGCCGCCAGATCGTCGAGCAGCATGCCCGTGGAAGCGGCATTGACACGCACGATCAAGGGCATGCGCGCCTGGTGCGCGGCGACGAACTCCGCGCACATGCCGCGGGCGCGGGCCTTGTCGGCCTGGGGCACGGCATCCTCAAGGTCCAGTATCAGTGCGTCGGCACGGCATTCCAGCCCCTTGGCCAGCTTGCGCGCATCGTGCGCGGGAACAAACAGGAGTGAGCGCATCAGAAAGTCCCCATCGACAGAAAGCCGTCCACCGGGTCGAAGTCCTTGACCAGGCGCTTGCCGATCAGGTCCTTGAGCGCCTCGGTCGCGCCGCCGCCCAGCGAGCCATAACGCGCGGCGCGGTAGATGCGCGAGACCGGGTAGTCGTTGGTGAAGCCGTAGCCACCATGCACTTGCACCGCCTCGCTGGCGATGCGCACCGCCATGTCGTTGTTGTACATCTTGGCAAGCGCCGCCAGATGCGGGTCCGGGAAGGGGTTGGCCGACAAGGCGGCCTGGTACAGCAGGGCGCGGCCGGCTTCGATGTCGCGGTACATTTCGGCCAGCTTCCACTGGATGCCCTGGAATTCGGCCACGGCCTGACCGCGGATGGTGCGATCGCGCACGTATTTGACGGCTTCCTCGAACGCGGATTCGGCCATGCCCAGCGAGATGCTGGGGTTCAGGCAGCGCTGGGTGTTGAACGCGCCCAGCAGCTTCTTGAACGCGCCTTCGCGCATGATCACGTTTTCCAGCGGCACTTCGACGTTGTTGAACTGCAGCTCGCCCAGGTATTCGCCGCCCATGGTCTGGTAGCGGGCCGTGACCTCGAAGCCGGGCGTGTTGCGGTTGACCAGCACGCAGCCAATGCCTTCGCGGCCAGGCGTGCCGTTGATGCGCGTGAACACCACGAACCAGTCGGCGTCGTCCACTTTGCTGATCAGCGTCTTGACGCCATTGACGATGGCGCGGTCGCCCTGGATGACGGTATTGGTGCGGTAGTTGGGCACATCCGTGCCCGCGTGGGGCTCGGTCATGCACACCGCGAGGTTGACGTCACCCGAGCAGACCTTGGGCAGGATTTCCTGCTTGAGGCTCTCGGGTGCATATTTGCTGATCACCCGTGTCTGCACGCCCACCGAGCTCATCACGCCCATGGCGGTGGTGTAGCAGTGCTTGGCGATTTCCTCGATCACCAATGCCGTGTCGAACACCGGCAGGTTGGAGCCGCCGTATTCTTCGGGCACCGACATGCCCATCACGCCGATCTTGGCCAGTTCACGCAGGTTTTCGGTGGGGAAACTGCCGTCCAGGTACTTGACCGACTTGGTGCGCCAGTCCTGGTCGAGCGCCAGCTTGCGCACGGTGCCGATCAAGGCGCGTTGTTCTTCGGAGAGTCGGAGCTTTTGGGGATTCGTCATAAGTTCTTTCGGGGGCATCAAGGCGCAGGTGCAAATGGGAAGGAGCGGGCCGTTCTCAGAAATTTCCCACCGACAGGAAGCCGTCCACCGGGTCGAAGTCATTGACCAGCTTCTTGCCCACCAGGTCCTTGAGTGCTTCGGTCGCGCCGCCGCCCAAAGTGCCGTAGCGCACGCCGCGGTAGATGCGGGACACCGGGTAGTCGTTGGTGAAGCCGTAGCCGCCATGCACCTGCACGGCTTCGCTGCTCACACGGATCGCCATTTCGTTCACAAACATCTTGGCAACCGCCGCCATGTGCGGGTCGGGGAAGGGGTTGGCCGACAGGGCGGCCTGGTACAGCAGGGCGCGGCCGGCCTCGATGTCGCGGTACATTTCGGCCAGCTTCCACTGGATGCCCTGGAATTCGGCCACGGCCTGACCGCGGATGCTGCGTTCGCGCACGTACTTGATGGCTTCTTCGAACGCGGCTTCGGCCATGCCCAGCGAGACACTGGGGTTCAGGCAGCGTTGCGTGTTGAACGCGCCCAGCAGCTTCTTGAAGCCACCTTCGCGCAGGATCACGTTTTCCAGCGGCACTTCAACGTTGTTGAACTGGATCTCGGCCAGGTACTCGCCGGCCATGGTCTGGTAACGTGCGGTGACCTCGAAGCCCGGGGAGTTGCGGTTGACCAGCACGCAGCCAATGCCTTCGCGGCCCGGCGTGCCATTGATGCGGGTGAATACCACGAACCATTCGGCCTCGTTGGCGCGGCTGATCAGGGTCTTGACGCCGTTGACGATGGCTTTGTCGCCCTGGATGACGGTGTTGGTCTTGTAGTTGGGCACGTCGGTGCCGGCATGGGGCTCGGTCATGCACACCGCCAGGTGGACTTCGCCGCTGGCGACCTTGGGCAGGATGTCGCGCTTCATGCTTTCGGGCGCGAAGTTGCTGATCACGCGCACTTGAACGCCCAGCATGCCCATCAGCGCCATGGCTGTGGCGTAGCAGTGCTTGGACACTTCCTCCATCACCAGCGCTGTGTCGAAAACGCTCAGATCCGTGCCGCCGTATTCTTCGGGAATGGACATGCCCAGCACGCCCAGCTTGGCCAGGTCGTTGAGGTTGTCCCAGGGATAGCTGCCGTCCAGGTACTTGATGGAGTTGGTACGCCAGTCCTTGTCGAGCGCGAGAGTGCGTACGGCACCGATCAGGGCGCGTTGTTCTTCTGTGATCTTGAGTTGTTGGGTGCTCATTTTTGTCTTCCTTGGGAGGGGGAGGGGGCGGGAAGTCGTTGGCTTCTCGTCGGGTTCAATGCACGACGCCGGTGAATTGGGGCGGGCGTTTTTCCGCGAAGGCCGCGAGGCCCTCGGCGTAGTCGACCGAGCTGAAAATGCCGGGCAAGGCTGCGCGCTCGAGTTGCAGGCCAGCGGTCAGCGGCAGTTCCAGCCCCTGGCTCACGAGGCGCTTGATTTCCGCCTGGGCCGTGGCCGAGCGGCTGGCCAGCAGCTGGCCCAGCGCCAGGGCGCGCGCGTCCAGTGCCTCGGCGGGCACCACTTCGCTGACCAGACCGATGTGTTCGGCGTATTCGCTGGTTACCGGCTCGCCCGTCAGCATCAGCTGCAGGGCCCGGCTGCGGCCAATGGCACGCGATAGGCGTTGCGTGCCGCCGGCGCCGGGGAAGGCGCCCACGCGGCTTTCCGTGAGGCCTATGCTCACGCCGGCCGCGGCCAGGCGCAGGTCGCAGGCCAGCGCCATTTCCAGGCCACCGCCCAAGGCCAGACCATTGATCACGGCCACCGTGACGCAACGTGCGCCGGCCACGGCGTTGACGGCGGCGTTGATGCCGGCGTTGTGGTCCAGCTTGCCTTGCAGGTCCATGCCTTTGCGCTCCTTGAGGTCGGCGCCGGCACAGAAGGCCCGGCCCGTGCCCTTGATCAGCAGTACGCGCGCACGCTGTGCGGTGGCGTCGGCCACGGCCTGCTGCAGTGCGGCGACCGTCGCCACGCCCAATGCGTTCATGCGCTCGGGCCGGTTCAGGCGAATCTCGAACACTCCTTCTCCCAGGGGCGTGAGCAGCACTTCTTGTTCTTGGCTCATGGCTTGTCTCCTTCGGTTGTCGTTAGTTTTTGAGCGCTGCTTGCAATGCGTCGCGGTGGTCGGGGTGGGCAATGGCGATCAGGCGGCGCGCGCGCTCGTGCAATCCGCAACCGCGCAGATGGGCGGCGCCGAACTCGGTGACGATCACATCTACGTCGCTGCGCGCCGTGGTCACGGGGCGCCCGGCCAGCGAAGCCACGATGCGTGAATGCTTGCCATCGGGCGTGGCCGAAGGGACGGCGATGATCGAGCGCCCGCCGCGCGAAGCCACACCAGCGCGCACAAAGTCCACCTGTCCGCCGACGGCGCCCAGGTAGCGGCCAGCGGCAATTTCCGAGTTCACCTGGCCTGACAGATCGATCTCGATGGCCGAGTTGATGGTGTGGAACTGGTCGAGCGCCGAAGTCACGGAGAGGTGGTGGGTGTATTCGACATTGCGCATTTCCACCAGTCCGGAAGTCGCGGCGAAGTCGCGCAGCCGCTGCGTGCCGAACAGGCCGCCGGTCACGGTCTTCCCGGCGCTGCTTCCTTTGTGCGCATTGGTGACCACGCCGGCTTCGACCAGATCGACCAGCACGTCAGAAACCACGCCGCTGTGCACGCCCAGCTCGCGGTGCTGCATCAGGGCTTCGGCCACGGCGGCCGGCAGCGTGCCCACGCCCAGCTGGACGGTGGCGCGATCGGGAATCAAGGCCGCCACCTGGCGCGCCACAGCCCGTTCCGCTTCGGAAGGTACCGGGTCGGGCAGGTCGATGATGCGGCTGTCGCTGTCGACCAGCAGGTCGATCTCTTCGGCCCGCACGATGGCATCGCCGAGCATGGCGGGCAATGCTGGATTGAGCAGCGCGATCACGACGCGGGCCCGGGAAATCATGGCCTGGGTGAAGTCCGAGATCACGCCCAGTGAATAGCTGTCTCGGCCCAGGGGGACGACCTGGATCAGCACCACGTCCAAAGGCAGAACGCCGCCACGCAACAGTCCTGGAATCTGGCTGACATGGCCGGGATAGATTTCGGAAAATGCGGTCACGCGGCGGCTGCTGCCGGCGCCGTTGAGCGCATGCAGAGCAAAGCTCTCGGCAAGTTCGGGGCGCAGGGTGTCGCTTTGCGTCAGGCCGAACAGCAGGCCTGGCGATTGCAATTGCGCGCGCTGGTCGATCAGCGCTTCGGTGAGGGCGAGCGGCTCGCCCGGTCCTTGGGGCCAGCCGACCACATCGTCGGGCTGTAGCCAGTCGGAATATCGCAGTTCGGAGATCAGAAGTTTGCGCATGGTGCTGTCCGCTCAGGTGGTCTACACGGCTGCGCCATGGGTGGCTGCAGCCTGGAAGTACACAAGAGAAAACCGGTAGTTCTTGTATGCGATCCAGTGTAGGAAAGGACCCCCTGCAGCGTCCAAGGCTATTTTCGGGACCCCGTGTGCTTGGATTGCGAACGAAAAACGGGGCCGGCGCTGGGACCCAGCGTAGTGAGTGCATGAAGCACTTTTTTGCGCTGGAGCTGGCTACACTCGGGCCATGGCCATGTTGATCGACCTTTTCCAGCTCAGAACCTTTGTCGCCGTTGCCGAAGAAAAGCACCTGACACGTGCTGCCGAACGCATCCATATCAGCCAGTCGGCCGCTAGCGCGCATATCCGTGCTGTCGAAGACAATCTGGATACGCAGCTGTTCATCCGCACCAATCGCAGCATGGAGCTGACACACGCGGGCGAGTTGCTGTTTCACCGGGCCAAGGCCTTGCTGGGCGAGGCCGCGCAGTTTGCCTCGTTTGCGCGGGAGCTCAACGGCAAGCTCGAAGGGATGCTGATCCTGAGTACCAGCAGCGATCCGCAGGCGACCAAAGTGGGCGAAATCATCACGCACCTGCGCAATACGCATTCGCTCATCAAGCTGGACCTGCGCGCGCGCCCCTCGTCGGGCACGCGCCATGGCCTCAAAAGTGGTGAAATCGATGTCGGTTTGCTGCTGGATCGGCCCATTGACCTGGACCTGTTCTATTACCAGCTCGCGCGTATCGAATACGTGATCGCCGGCCCCGTCGCCTGGAAGGACCGCATCGAGAACGCGGCTCTGGCCGAGCTGGCCGCGCTGCCCTGGCTTACGCCCCATGACTCCAGCATGGCCTATGCTTCGATGCTGGTCGAGATGTTCGCCAGCAAGGGGCTGGAGCTCAACACCGTGATCCACTTCGACAATGCGGCCATCGCGCGCAATCTGCTGCTGGCCGGCGCCGGCATGATGCTCATGCGCCGCGACCTGGCCGAAGAGGGCGCAAGGCAAGGCCAATTGGCCGTTGCCAGCATCGAGCCTGCCAGTTTTTCCCTGTATCTGGCCCATTTGGCCAGCCGCAAGGAGGATCCGCTGATTCGCGCTTTCGTGGAGTCGACCCAGGCTATATGGCCGGAAATGACCCTGGTCCACTCCGCGAGCCGTTGAGCGCATGCGCGCGGCAGGGCCGGCGCCGCGCTGGATGGGGTCTTATTGGGGCTGCAGTCCCGCGATCTTCGCCAGTCGCCCCCAGTTGGCGATCTGCTCCTTGGTGAACGTCGTCAGGCCGGCAGGCGTGGAGGTGCGGGAGATCATGCGCATGCGTTGGTAGAACGCCTGGCCTTCGGGGCTGTTGACTGCTTTGACAAATGCGTCGTTGAGCGTCTCGATCACGGCCTTGGGCGTGCCCTTGGGAGCGTAGAACCCGAGAAAAGAGGAGTATTCGTAGCCCGGCACACCCGCTTCGGCCATGGTGGGGACGGTGTCCATGGTGGGCAGGCGCACGGCGGAAGTGACGGCCAGCGGCCGCAGCTTGCCCTGCAGGATGAAGGGCTCCACCACCATGGGATCCACGGCCATGAAGTCCAGCCGACCGGCGATCAGCTCCTGCACGGACTGCGATGCCCCTTTGAAAGGCACTTCCAACGCATCGATGCCTGTCATCGAACTCAGCAGGTTCACGGCCACCTTGCCACCCGCATTGCCGACACCGTAGTTCATTTTTCCGGGGCGGGCCTTGGCATAGGCCACGAGCTCCGGCACGGACTGGATGGGCAGCTCGGAGCGCACAACCAGCAGCAGCGGATTGACGGAGACCAGGCTCACGGGCTCAAAGTCACGCAGTGGGTCGTAAGACAGGTTCTTGACCAGATGCACGTTGGCAGCCATCGAGGTGTTGCCGCCCAGCAGCAGGGTGTAGCCATCCGGTGGAGAGCGGCGCGCGATGTCGGTGCCGATGACACTGTTCTCGCTGGGCTTGGCGATGACGATGATGGGTTGTCCCAGCTGCTTGGTGACTTCCGTGCCCAGAAAGCGCGTGATGATGTCCGACGTCGAGCCTGGCGTGCTGGTGATGATCACCTGGATGGGCTTGGACGGAAACCGGTCGCTTTGGGCAAATGCCGCGGGGGCGCTGGCGAGCGCGGCGCTCATGAGCAGGCCGTTGAGTAAACGCTTCATGCTTGTCTCCTTTGGATCGATGTCGGGTGGCCGGGGCGGCTCTTTGGCCGCCTCCCCTAGTGCTTACAGCTTGCCGTGCGGCAGCAGGATTTGCCGTACTACGGCGCCGGTATGCAACTGGTCGAACGCATGGTTGAGCTGGTCGAAGCCGATGTGGTCACTGCGCAGCCGGTCCACAGGCAGGCGTCCGCGCAGGTACAGATCGACGTATTTGGGTACATCGTCTTGCGGCACGCCACCGCCCATGAAGGAGCCGCGCAGCACGCGCTCCTCGCAGACCCAGGGCAGCTGCAAGGTGGTGAAGGCCGAAGTGCTCTTGCCTATGCCAACGCCCACCACTTCGCCGCCGCGCACGGTGAGCTTTTGTGCCATCTCCAGGGCCGTCAGATGACCCGAAATTTCGAATGCATGGTCCACGCCGCCGTCCGTCAGGGCGAGCACTTTTGGCACGACTTCGGGGTCGCGCGCATCGAAGCAATCGGTGGCTCCCACGGCCTTGGCCAGGTCGAACTTGCTTGGCAGCACGTCGATGCCGACGATGCGCGCCGCGCCGGCTTCGCGCGCTGCCATCACGGCGGTGAGACCTACTCCGCCCAGGCCGATGACGGCCACCGATGCGCCGGGCTTGACCTGGGCGCTGTTGAACACCGCACCCGCGCCCGTGACGACTGCGCAGCCGAACAGGGCTGCCACGTCCAGCGGCACGGCGTGATCGATCTTGATCAGCGACTGTGGCGCGACAACAGCGTACTGGGCATAGACGGAGATACCGCTGTAGTGGTTTAGGCGTCCGCCATCGGCCAGCCGCAGTCGGCGGCTGCCCGTGGCCAGCAGGCCTTCGGCGCGCGCGCCGCTCACGGCCTGGCACAGGCCGGGCCGTCCCGCGCGGCAGACACGGCATTGGCCGCAGCCTGCGACCCCGGCCATGGCCACGTGGTCGCCCACGGCCAGGCCTTTGACGCCACGGCCGACTTCACGCACGATGCCTGCGCCTTCGTGCCCTCCGACAATGGGCAGGGGCCGCTTGCGCTGGCCTTCGATCACGGACAGGTCGGAGTGGCACAGGCCGGCCGCGCGGACTTCGACCAGCACTTCGCCGTCGCCCGGGCCTTCGAGCTCTACCTCTTCGATACGGAAAGGCTGGCTCTGGGCAAAAGGCGCAGCCAAGCCTTGTTCATACATGACGGCAGCGGTCATTCGCATATTTGTCTCCTCTGGGACGGTTTTGTGGTGCGGGCGCGGCACGTTTCAGTTCAGGACGAAGAAGCGTTCTTCGGTCATGTCCAGCGTCGAGTACTTCGCGCCTTCGCGGCCCATGCCGCTGTCCTTGACACCGCCATAGGGCATCTGGTCGGAGCGCCAGCGCGAAGTGCCGTTGACAATCACGCCACCGGTGCGGATGTTCTTGATGGCCGACAGCGCCAGGTCCAGCGAGTTGGTATAGATGCCGCATTGCAGGCCGTAGGGGCTGGCGCTGATGGCTTCGAACAGCGGCTCTATCGTCTCGTAGGGCTGGATGGTCATGGCCGGGCCGAAAACCTCGTCACAGACCGCGTCCATGCGGGCGTTGACGTTGGTCAGTATGGTTCCGTTGTAGCGTGCGCCCTGGCGCCGGCCGCCACGCAGCAGCGAAGCGCCCGCACCCACGGCGCGGTCGACCATGCCTTCCACGCGCATGGCGGCCTGCTCGTCGATCAGCGTGCCGACTTCGGTGGCCATGTCCAGCGGGTCGCCGAAGCGGATGGTGTCCATTTCGCGGCAGGCGGCTTCGACAAAGGCTTCGTAGCGGTCTTGGTGCACGAAGACGTTTTGCACCGAGACACAGCTTTGCCCGGCCATGGCCACGGCGTTGCGTGTGCAGGTCTTCACGGCCACGGCCAGGTCGCTGTCATGGTGCACGAATGTCGGGCCGACGCCGCCCAGCTCCAGGGCTACGCGCTTCATGCCCACTGCGTTGCGGATGATCTTGCCCACGCGCACCGAGCCGGTGAAGCTCACGAAGTCGACGCGCGGGTCGGCCACCAGTTGCGGGCCGACGGCATCGCCGTACAGCGTGTTGATGGCACCGGGCGGAATGCCGGCCTCCATCACGGCTTCGATGAACAGGTGAAAAGCCAGCGGCGCCTTGGGCGAGGGCTTGAGGATGACGCTGTTGCCTGCAGCCAGCGCCGGGCCCAGCTTGTGGGCAGACAGGTTGACCGGCGCATTGAAGGCGGTGATGCCCACCACGACGCCCACGGGAAAGCGCATCACCATGCCCAGTTTGCCGGCGCCAATGGCGCTGGAGTCCATGGGCACATGTTCGCCCTGAATGCGAATGGCTTCCTGCGCGTACAGACGCAAGGTGTCGGCTGCGCGCTGCACCTCGAGCACGGCGTCGCGTATGGCCTTGCCGCTTTCCAGCGCCATGGCGTGGCCAATGGCGGGCGCGCGTGCAAACAGCTTGTCGGCGGCACGGTTGAGCATCGCCGCGCGTTCATAGCCGGGCATGGCGGCCATGATTTTCCTGGCCTGGAAGGCGGCGGCCAGGGCATCGTCGCAATCACGGCTGCTCGACACCGGCGCCAGGGCAGCCAGGCTGCCGTTGGATGGACTGCGTACTTCGTCAAACTGCTCGCCGTCGCGCCACTGGCCGGCAATCAGCATGCGAATGCTGGGGCTTGCCGGGCTCCTGGAAAACTGTATTGCGGGGTCGGGGGAAACGGAAGTGGACATGTGGGTCTCCGGTGGTCGTTGATGTAATCGGCAGGGGCTGGCCCTCGCCATGGCGGTCAGGCGGCCTGGCCGCCCAGGTAGGCGTTTTGCACGGCATCGCTTTGCAGCAGGTCGGCGCTGCGGCCTTGCAGCGTGACCGTGCCGGTTTCCAGCACGAAGGCCTGGTCTGAAATCTTCAGCGCCAGCTTGGCGTTCTGCTCGACCATGACGACGGTGACGCCTTGGCTATGCAGCGTCTGGACCAGCTTGGCCACTTCGAGGATGAGCTTGGGTGCCAGCCCCAGCGTCGGTTCGTCGAGCATCAGAATGCGCGGCTGGCTGATGAGTGCACGCGCGATGGCCACCATCTGCTGCTCGCCGCCCGAGAGACTGGACGCGATCTGCTGGCCACGCTCGGCCACGCGCGGGAAGATCTCGTGCAGAAACTCCAGGCGCTGGCGGAACAGCTTGCTGTCGCGCATGCGGTAGGCGCCGACGCGGATGTTGTCGTAGACGGTGAGGTCAGGGAACAGCCGGCGCCCCTCGGGACACAGCGCGATGCCCAGGTCCAGACGCTCGTGGGGCTTGAGGCGCGAAATGTCCTGCCCGTCCAACAGGACTGTTCCGCTGCTTTGCCGGTGCAGGCCGACAATGGTCTTGAGCAGGGTGGATTTGCCTGCGCCATTGGCGCCGATGATGGAGACCACGCTTTTGTCGGGCACTTGGACCGAGACATCGCGCAGTGCATGAACGCCGCCGTAGTCGACGCACAGGTGTGTGGTTTCAAGCAAACTCGTAGTCCTCTCCGAGGTAGGCCTCGATCACAGATTTATCGGACTTCACTTCGCCGGGCGTGCCCAGGGCAATCGGCTTGCCGCGGTTGATCACCAGGATGCGATCGCAAACCCCCATCACCAGCGGCATGTCGTGCTCGACGAGCAGGATGGTGATGCCCAGCTCGTCGCGCAGGCGGCGGATCAGCACGCCGGCGGCTTTCTTTTCCGAGGGATTCAAGCCGGCCGCGGGCTCGTCCATGAGCAGCAGCTGGGGCGAGACCATCATGGCCATGCCTATGCCCAGGACCTTCTGCAGTCCGTAGGCCAGACTGCCGGCTGGACTCTGCAGATGGTCGGTGAGTCCGACAAACTGGGCCACCAGGGGCAGCTGGGTGCAGCCAAAACAGGGCCGGGCCAGGCGGGCGAAGTAGGCCAAGGGGTTGTGGCTGCGGCCTATCACGTGGGCGCGGCGCAGATTCTCCTGCGTGCTGTGCTCGCTGAAGACGTGGACGGACTGGAAGGTGCGCGCCATGCCGCGGCGCGCGATGGCATCGCTGGCATGCCCGGAGATGTCCTGGCCGGCCAGGTGCACGCTGCCCGAGCTCGGTTTGAAATGGCCGGCAATCACGTTGAACAGCGTGGTCTTGCCCGCGCCGTTGGGGCCGATGATGCCAAAGATCTCGCCTTTGGCCACAGAGAAGGAGACGTCGGACACGGCCGTCAGGCCGCCAAAACGGCGGGTCAGGTTCTTGACATCGAGCAGGGTTTCCATCAGGCAGCGCTCCGTGGACGTTGGATCAGGGATGCCAGGCCCTTGCGAATGAAGATCAGAAAGACCATCAGGCTCAGACCGTAGATCAGCAGCTGGTACTGGCGCGCATCGCGCAGCATTTCTGGCAGCGGCACCATCAGGATCGCGCCGAGCACCGGACCCAGCGCCGAGTGCACGCCGCCCACGGCGTTGATCACGATCAAGTCCACCGACAGACGGAAGCCGAAGGCATCGGGCGAGAGAAAGCCGATATAGAACGCATAGAGCCCGCCGCTCAATCCCGCCGCCAGCGCACTGAACGTGAATGCGGCGATGCGCCAGGCCATGGCGTTGGAGCCGATGGCGCGGCTGAGCATTTCGTTCTCATTGAGCGACTGGAAGATGGCGCCGATGTCGGAGCGCTCGATGGCACGCACCGCGAGGTAGACCAGCGCGGCCAGCAGCAGTCCCATCAGGTAATACTGTGGCGTGGCCGTCAGGCGCAGGCCGAACAGCGAGAACTTCGGGATGCCATAGAGGCCGTTGTTGCCGCCGAACAGTCCCGTCCACTCCTGGAAGACCAGATTGATGATCTGACCGAAGGCATAGGTCAGCAGCACGAAGTACACGCCTTTGATGCGCAGGAAGACCGGACCCACGGCGGCTGCGAGCACGCCGGCCATCAGCGCGCCCGCGGGCAGGGCCAGCAGCGGCGGCACTTCCAGACGTATCGCCAGCAGGGCGCTGCCGTAGGCGCCAATGCCCATGAAGGCGGGCATGGCCATGGTCAGCTGGCCTATGCGCAGCATCAGATTCATGCCCAGAGCCATGGGCACCATGATGGCGATCATGGTCGCGATGTGGAAGACATACTGGCTGTCCAGCAGCCACGGCACCAGGGCCAGCAGCACGATGGCCAGGAAAATGTGCAGAGGTTTCATCGGGTGCTCCTTCCCAGCAGACCTGTGGGGCGGGTGATCACGACCAGCAGGACGATGACAAACGAGGCGATCAACGCCGCCGTGGAATTGAAAGCGGTGGTGAGTACCGACTCGCTCAGGCCGATCAGCAGTCCGCCGAGCACGGCGCCGGGCAGGCTGCCCAGGCCGCCGAGGATGACCACGACGAAGGCCTTGAGCATGGGCAGCTCACCCATGTAGGGCCCGACGGTGTAGATCGGCGCCATCAGGCCTCCGGCCAGGCCGGCGAGCAGGCAGGCGATGCCGAAGGCCGCGGCATAGACCACACCGGACTCGATGCCCATGAGGCTTGCGGTCTGCGGGTCTTGCGCTACGGCCTGCATGGCCAGGCCCAGGCGGGAGTACTTGAGGAACAGGTAGAAGACGGCAAGAATGAGCAGCGAGCAGATCGCCACCACCGTTCGGTCCCAGGGCACGGCAGCACCCACCAGGCTCCAGGTGCCGGAGAACGGGCGCGGCATCGCCTGTTCGGCTGGGCCAAAGGCGATCAGCGCAATCGATTGCAAGATGATGCCCACGGCCAGCGACATGATCATGCCGGACAGCTCGTCCCCGACCAGCGGCCGGAAAAGCAGGCGCTCGAGCACCACACCTAACAAGGCGCTGACCACGCCGCCCGCGATCACTGCCAGGTAAAACGGCCAGCCCAGAGCGCCAAAGAGGAACAGCACGACCATGGCGCCGAGCATGTAGAACTCGCCGTGGGCGAAGTTGACGATGCGCATGATGCCGAAGATCAGCGTAAAGCCCAGCGCCATGATCACGTAGATCAGGCTGGCAAGAAGGCCATTGACCAGTATTTGTTCGAGCATTCGGAAGGATCCGTCGCGAGTTTCCAGCGGGGCGGCACCGCAGGCGCCACCCCAGAGCGGAGGAGTTTTTGGGGTTTCCAGCGCCCACGGCCTGTCCCCCAGGCAGAGGGAGGCTTGTCGTCGGGGCTGAAATGGAGCGGCCGGCCAGGAGCCGGCCTCGGGCGTGCTGGGCCGCCTATCTGGCCTTGCCGACCACGACCGCTTCGCCGTTCTTCATCACGCCGATGTACATGGTCGACACGATCTGCTGGTCGGCGCCGATGTGGGCCTTGCCCCCCAGGGTCAGCTGATCACCCTGGAGCGAGGCCATGGGCAAGGCCTTGCCAAAGGCCGCAGCCACCTTGGTGGTATCGCTGGACGTACCGGCCTTCTGCATGGCCTGGAGCAGCACATTCACCGCGTCGTAGAAGGGGACCACGATTTCGTTGGGCTCCTGGCCTGTGGACTTCTTGTACGCGGCGGCAACGCGCTGGTAACCGGCGTTTTTCGGGTCGGCGTAGAGCACGCTGACCATGTTCTCCACGCCTTCCTTGCCGGCGCCGGCCAGGATGTCCTTGGGGCCGGCACCGCCGGTCTTGATGAACATTCCCTTGTAGCCCATTTCGCGTGCCTGGCGGATCATCAGTCCGGCCGTGGCCGGTGGGGTGCTGCCCAGGTCGATGATTTCCGGCTTGAGGCCGATGACCTTGGTGAACAGCGGCTGGAAGTCCTTGAGCGTGCGCTCGTAGACTTCCTGGCCGGCGATGGTGAAATCGTTTTGCTTGAAGACTTTCTCGCTGAGCTTGGACTGGTCCCAGCCGGTCTCGTCGTTCGGATTCAAGGTGAAGACCCGGCGCTCCTTGTAATTGTCCCGGGTCCAGGCGATGAGCGCCGGCAGGTAGTCGTAGGCGTCGCTGAACAACCGGAACATGTACTTGCTGTTCTTGTCGATGGCCTTGGCGGAATAGGACGAGGTCAGCGCAAGAATCCTGTCGTCTTCGACGTTCTGCTTGAGCGCCAGCGCGCCAGCGGAAGACATGATGATCACGTACTTGGCACCGTCCTGGCGCACCAGTCGGTTGTAGGCTGCCACGGCATCCGCCGCCTTGTACTGGTCGTCATAGGCGATGACTTCGACTTTTTGCCTTTTCCCGCCGACATCCAGGCCCCCCTTGGCATTGATTTCGGCGGCCGCAATCCTTGCGCCCTCGGCGGCAGCCATGCCCCAGGGCGCGCCGCCGCCGGTCAAGGCGGCGATGACGCCGATCTTCACGGTCTGGGCATGGGCCGCGCCCAGAACACCGATGGAAATCCCCAGACCCGCGACCAGTGGCGCGGCCATTTTGATCAACTTCATTTTTTGTCTCCTGCAAACAGCTGCTAGCGATCGCTTCTCCGGGCCCCAGGCCTGCGCAGCCCGTGAGAAGAAAGATTCGGTCGTAAGGCATTGGTCCGTCCGGTCAGGCCATGGGATCCATGCTTAGCGCTCTTGTTGTGGATTCAGTGTCCGAGCGCGGGCCGGCGCTGTCCATGGCGATTTTCAGGAGCCGGCGTCCGTGTTTTGCGAATGCCCGGGCGCATGTCAAACGGCCGGCGTTGGCGCGCTGGGTATCTTGCGCAGCAGACCCTGGCCCAGGCCACCGTCGACCAGGAGGTCCTGCCCGGTGATGTAGCCCGCCCGGTCACTCGCCAGGAAGGCGATGGCGCTGGCCAGGTCGGCCGGCAGGCCCACGCGTGCGGCGGGCACCATGGCCTGGCGCGCCTGGGCCACGGCGGGATCCTGGTAGGAGTGCTCGGTGAGCGGCGTGCGCACCAGGCCGGGCGAGACCGCGTTGCTGCGTATGCCATGCGGGGCCAGCTCCAGGGACAGCATGCGCGAGAGCATGCCCAGTCCCGCCTTGCTGACGCCATAGGCGCCGCTGCCCGGCAGCGGGTGGTGGCCGGTGATGGAGCCCACATGCACGATGGAGCCGGCAAGCTTTGCTTCGATCATCTGGGCCGCGAAGACTTGGGTGCAGAGCAGGGCGCCGGTGAGGTTGACCGACAGCACCTGATTCCAGTCCGCCAGGGACAAACTTAGCAAGGCTTCTCCGCGCAGCACACCTGCGTTATTGACCAGCACCTGGCAAGGGCCCAGGGCCTGCAGCACGGTCGCGGCGGCGTGGGCCAGGGCTTCGGGGTCTGACACGTCGGCGGTGATAGAGATGGCACTGCCACCCGACTGGACGATCTCTGCTGCCACGGCAGCGGCCGCCTCGCCATGGCGGTCGATGACGGCCACGGCAGCGCCCACTGCTGCCAGATGACGTGCCGTTGCGGCACCGATACCGCTGCCGGCCCCCGTGACCACGCAGACCCGGCCCGAGAGGGCCAGCCAGTTTCCTTCCTGATCCATGCTGTGTTCCTTCATTGGTGGGAGAACAAGGTCGTGCCGGCGGCCAGTCCGCGCGCACGGAAAATCACCGAGCCGCGCCCGCCGAGCTCGTCGCGGGCCGTGATGACCACGTCGCGCGTGCCGGGCACGAAGGCCAGACTGGTGCTCTTGAGGAAGTGGTTGTCCTCGCGTCCTGGCAGCAGGATCTGGCCGATGGGCATGCCGTAGGGGCTGAACACCAGGAATCGGCCCTGCTGGTACATCGCCACATAGACGTTGCCTGCCGAGTCGGTGCGCATCGAGTCGGGTGCGCGGCCGACGAAATGGTAGGGAACGGTGGTGCCGAAGTGGGCCACCGTCACTTCATCGACGAGGTCTACCCGGTGCAGGCGCGAATTGCAGAATTCGGTGGCCCAGAGCACCTTGCCGTCGGGGCTGATCGCCACGCCATTGGCCGAGGCCATCTGAGGCAGCATGGGTGTGATGGTCTGCGCGTCGGCACTGACGTGGAACACGCCGCCCGTGGGCTGGGTCGACGAGCCCTTGAAGTCGGTGAAGTAGATGCCGCCCTGCCGATCGAAGACCAGATCGTCTGGCACATAACCGGCACTGGGCGCGACAATGGACTGAACCTGGCCGGTATCGGGGTGAAAGGCGATGATGCTGCCGGCGTTGAAGTCGCCAATGCCGGCTACAAAAATTCGGCCATCCTGATGGATGGCAATCCCTGCGGGGCGCAGGCCGGGTTGGGTGTAGACCGTCGAGAGCTCGCGCCGAGGCGTCAGGCGCAGGACGCTGTCGGCGTAGACATCGACGAAGTACAGATTGCCCTGCCGGTCGAAGGCCGGCCCTTCCAGCGCCACCATGCCGTCGGAGACCTTGAAGTACGGCTCTGCGGTGATGGTGGGCAGGCCTTGTTCGGAGGGGGGGATGGGCGCCAGCCCGCGTGTGCTCGGGGTGTAGTTCAAGGTGCTGGCCGCGCTCACGCCCAGAGGACTCAAGTTCCTGGGGTTTTCTGCTGCTGGGGGCTGGGTCGCCATGGCGGCGGGCAATGGGATGTCATGCAAGGCTTGTCTCCTCGGGGTGGATCGTGGACTGGCGGGTGCGTCGGCCCGCGGCTTCTGTGGCGCGCTGGGACTGACGGGGTGCAAGTGCGGCTTGCTGCCATGACCGCCTGGCTGCGTTGCGGATCGAGAAAGCACAGCGATGGGCTGTGCTGGACCGTGTGGCCGTGGCATCCGCGCTTGACGGATTCAGTGTAGGAAGCGGCTGCACGCGCTGTCCATTGCGATTTTCGGGATCCCGTGTGCAGGCTGCGCGAACAGGCACTGTGCGCTGGCTGGGCGCGGCCCAGCGCCGGGTATTCATGAATTGGCTTCACAAGTATTTGTAGATTTTCCTGTCTAGTCGTGGCAATACCCGATCGCTACATTCAGTAGTGACGCAACCGCGCGATGATTTCAGCCTGTCCCCCGCTACAGCCGGGGTCGGGCGCACAGGAGATGCACACCATGCAAAAACGCACATTGGGAAACGGTTTGGCAGTCTCGGCCCTGGGCCTGGGCTGCATGGGCATGAGTTCGGCCTACGGCCCTGCCGCGGACCGCAAGGACATGATTGCGCTGATCCGCGCCGCCCATAAGCGCGGCATCGATTTCTTCGATACCGCAGAGGCCTACGGCCCTTTCGCCAATGAGGAGCTGCTCGGCGAAGCCTTGCAACCGATTCGCGACCAGGTGGTGATTGCCACCAAGTTCGGCTTTGACATCAACCCCGTGACCGGTGAGCGCGGACCGGGTACCAACAGCCGCCCGGCGCATATCCGGGCTGCGGTCGAGCAATGCCTCAAGCGCCTGCGTACCGATCGCATCGATCTGCTGTACCAGCACCGCGTGGATCCGGACGTGCCCATCGAAGACGTGGCCGGGACCGTCAAGGAATTGATTGCCCAGGGCAAGGTTTTGCATTTCGGCCTGTCGGAGGCGGGCGTGCAGACGATACGCCGCGCCCACGCGGTGCAGCCGGTGACGGCCGTGCAGAGTGAATACTCGTTGTTCTGGCGCGGTCCGGAATTGGAGCTTTTACCTGTATTGGAAGAGCTGGGCATCGGTTTCGTGCCGTTCAGCCCTTTGGGCGCAGGCTTTCTGACCGGCAAGATCGACGAGAACACCCAGTTCGATGCGACGGATTTTCGCAACCTCGTGCCGCGCTTCTCGCCCGAGGCGCGCAAGGCCAATCGCGCTCTGGTCGAAGTCGTTCAAGCGGTCGCTGCGCGCAAGAACGCCACGCCAGCCCAAGTGGCACTTGCCTGGCTGCTGGCGCAAAAGCCCTGGATTGTTCCCATCCCCGGTACGACCAAGCTGCATCGCCTGGATGAGAATCTGGGCGCGGTAGAGCTCGCGCTGGGCGCGGACGATCTCAGCCAGATCAATGCGCAGGTGGCAAAGATCGAGATCCTGGGCGAGCGCCTGCCCGAAGCCGCGCTGAAGATGACCGGGCGATGAATCGAGCCATGGATATCTTTCCCATCGCCGCGCGTGCCGGGGCCGTGGCCGCGCTGGCGCTGCTGGCCGTACCGGCGCAGGCCGAAGCCAACCGCGTGACCTTTCCGCCGCTCGACAAGCTGGTGCACTACACAACGGTCAAGCGCGGCAATGTCACCGAGCACATTTCCACCACGCAACAGGCGATCGAGGCGATACAGAAAGGCCTGCCCGTGCCCGACGGCACGCATTTCGTGCTGGCCGACTACCGGGACGAGAAGATCTTTCGCTATTTCGTGATGGAAAAAGGGCCGGCCTGGGGCGCGGACTTCGAGCCGCGCCAGCGCACCGGCGACTGGCAGTTCCAGTGGTTCTGGCCCGATCGCAAGATCAACCTGCAGGAAAACACCGCGCGCTGCATGTCCTGCCATTCCTCGCAAAAAGGCCAGAACTATCTGTTTACCGCGCGCAGCCTGCAGCGGTTTCGCGGCCAGCCCATAGAGTAGCCGGAGCTTTGCCTTGAATGCCTTGTTTCTCTGGAGGCTGGCGCTTGACGCCGGCGTCGCCGGCCTGTTGCTGTTTGCCTTTGCCTACTTCTGGCAGGGTAACGCCACCCACGAATGGGCTGGTGCGGCCATTTTCCTGCTGCTCGTCGTGCACAACCTGTTTCACCGGCGCTGGTTTGCCGGGTTGGCCAAAGGGCAGGGCGCGCGCCGCGGCCCGTTCAACACGGCGCTGACCATGGTGCTGCTGGCGGGAATGCTGGCCTTGCTGGCCTTGCTGGCTAGCAGCCTGCTGATTTCCGAAACGCTGTTTGCGGGTCTGCGGCTCGAGGACGATTTCATTGCGCGGCAGATCCATGCAGGCATTGCCTACTGGCTGCTGCTCATCGTGGCGGTTCACCTGGGCCTGCGCTGGCCGCTGCTCATGGGCGTGGCGCGCAAGCTGCTGGGCATTGCCCGGCCCAACGCGCTGCGCGCCCTGGTGTTGCGGCTGCTGACCCTGGGCATCGCCGTGCAGGGCTTGTTCAGTGCGCAGGTGCTGGATCTGCGCTCGCGCCTGCTGTTCCAGATGTCGCTGGACTGGTGGAATTTCGAGGCCTCGGTGGCGGGCTTCTTTGGCCACTGCCTGGCGGTGGCCGGACTGTGCATCTGTCTGAGCCACTACGCGCTGCTATTGCTGCAGCGCCGCCGGCGTCTGGCTGCGGCGAAGCGGCCAGCGGCACGCAAGGCTGACGCTTGATGCCCTTCAACCGGGCATGCAGTCCTGGTATTTGCCGCCCGTTTGGCAAGTGCAGCTTGTCAATCCTTCAAGCCATTGCGGGCTAGTGCCGCCCGGTTCCAAGGCCTAAAGTGGCAATCATCCCGGGCGCGACCTGCGCGCCTGCCGTATTCTTGCCAAGGAAGTCGACCATGAAAACCACCGGTTACGCCGCCTATACCCCCGATTCCCCGCTGGCCCTGTTCCAGTTCGAGCGCCGCAGCCTGCGGCCCAATGATGTGGCGATGGAAATCCTCTACAGCGGAGTCTGCCACTCCGATCTGCACACCGCGCGCAACGACTGGGGCTGGAGCTACTACCCCATCGTGCCGGGCCACGAGATCGTCGGCCGGGTCACGGCGGTCGGTGACAAGGTCGGAAAGTACCGGGTCGGCGACCATGTGGCCGTGGGCTGCATGGTCGACAGCTGCATGGCCTGCGACCAGTGCGGCCGCGGCGAGGAGCAGCTGTGCCGCGCGGGCAATACCGGCACCTATGCGGGCCGCGACCGCATCAGCGGCGAGAACACCCAGGGCGGCTACTCCAAGCACCTGGTGGTGCGCGAGGAGTTCTGCCTGCGCGTGCCCGAGGGCCTCGATCTGGCGCGCGCCGCGCCGCTGCTGTGCGCCGGCATCACCACCTATTCGCCGCTGCGCACCTGGAACGTGGGCGCGGGCAGCCGCGTCGCAGTGATCGGCCTGGGCGGGCTGGGCCACATGGCGGTGAAGCTGGCCGTGGGCCTGGGCGCCGAGGTGACGGTGCTCAGCCGCAGCAGCGACAAGAAAGCCGATGCCCTGGCACTGGGCGCGCACCGGCTGCTGGCCTCGTCCGATCCCCAGGCCATGGCCCAGGCGGCCAACGGTTTCGATCTGATCATCGACACCGTGCCGGTCAAGCACGCGCTTGACCCCTACCTGCCGCTGCTGGACGTGGACGGCACGCTGGTCATCGTCGGCCAGATCGGCCCATTGGAGGAAATGAACACCGTGCCGCTGCTGCTGGGGCGCCGGCGCATTGCGGGCTCGCCCATAGGCGGCATACGCGAAACCCAGGAAATGCTGGACTTCTGCGCGCGCAAGAACATCCTGCCCGACTGCGAAATGATTCGCATGGACCAGATCAACGAAGCCTTCGAGCGCATGGAGAAAGCCGATGTGCGCTATCGCTTCGTGATCGACATGGCCTCGCTGGCCGTCGAAGCCGCCTGATGCCGGCAGCGACGCCGGCGCGCCCGGTCAGCGAACTGCGCCTGTTGCTGATTCTCAGCGCGCTGATGGCCTTCACCTCGCTGTCCACCGACATCTATCTGCCGGCAATGCCGCAGATGGCGCGCGAACTGCAGGGCAACATGGAGCTGACCATCACCAGCTTTCTGGTCGGCTTCGCGCTGGCGCAGCTCATCTGGGGGCCGGTCAGCGACCGCATAGGCCGGCGCCGGCCGCTGGTCATGGGTGTGCTGCTGTTCGTGATCGGCTCGGTGGGCTGCGCGCTGTCGCAGACCCTGGGCGAGATCGTGCTGTGGCGCATGTTCCAGGCCTTTGGCGCCTGCACCGGCCCGATGCTGGCGCGCGCCATGGTGCGCGACCTGTATCCGCGCACCAAGGCCGCGCAGACGCTGTCCACGCTGACGGTGATCATGGCCATCGCGCCGATTGCCGGGCCGCTGCTGGGCGGGCAGATCGTGCGCCTGGGCTCCTGGCACGGCATCTTCTGGCTGCTCGCCGGCATAGGCGTGCTGATGCTGTTCGCGTTGCGCCGCCTGCCCGAGACGCTGCCCGTGGAGCGCCGGCCAACGAGTTCGGCGCTGACCGCGTTTGCCGACTACCGCGCGCTGCTGGGCAATGCGGTGTTCATGCGCTACACGCTGTGCGTGACGCTGTTCTATGTCAGCGCCTACGCGTTCATCACCGGCTCGCCGCATGTGTACATCGAGTACTTTCACGTCGCGCCCGAGCACTACGGCTGGCTGTTTGGCTTGAACATCATCGGCCTGATGGCCATGAGCCTGATCAACCGCAAGCTGGTCGGCCGCTTCAGTCTTGACCGGCTGCTGCGCGCCGCCAGCATGGTGGCGGCGCTGGCCATGCTCGCGGGTGTGGTGCTCGCGCAGCTGCGCATCGGCGGCCTGCCGGGCGTGGTGCTGCCGGTGTTCGTGTTCTTTTCCATGAACGGCGTGATTGCGGCCAGCGCCACCGCGGCCGCGCTCGACGGCGTGCCGCCCGGTCTGGCCGGATCGGCCGCGGCCCTCATCGGGTCGCTGCAGTACGGCAGCGGCATCGTCTCTTCGCTGCTGCTGGCGGCCCTGCCCAAGGAAACTCCGCATTCGCTGATCGTGGTGATGGCGGTGTTTGCGGCGGGCTGCGCGGCCATGGCCTGGTGGCAGCGGGGCCGGGCCGATGTGGCGGCCGGCGCGCCCGAGCCGATGGGCAGGCCGTAATTGCGCCCCGGGCCCTCTTGCCGAGAGGGCCGGGCGCGTTTCACAGCGGGGTGTTTTTCAGCGGCAGCTGCCGCACCCGCTTGCCCGTGGCCGCGAACACCGCATTGAGCACCGCCGGCGCCGCCACCGCAATGGTGGGTTCGCCCACGCCGCCCCAGAAGCCGCCCGAGGGCATGGTGATGACTTCGACCTGGGGCATTTCGTCCAGCCGCATGACGTTGTAGGTGTCGAAGTTCTGCTGCTCGATGCGCCCATCCTTGACCGTGCATTCGCCGTAGAGCATGGCCGACAGCCCGTAGACGAAGGAGCCGGTGATCTGCGTCTCGACCTGCTGCGGGTTGACCACATGGCCGGGGTCGGTGGCGGCAACGATGCGGTGGATGCTCAGCTTGCCGTCGGTCACCGAGACCTCGGCGGCCGCGGCCACATAACTGCCAAAGCCCATGATCTGCGCCAGGCCGCGGTGGCGGCCCGCGGGCGCCGGACTGTCCCAGCCTATGCCCTTGGCCGCGGCCTCTAGCACGGCCAGGTGCTTGGGGTGCCTGGCCATGAGCTTGCGCCGGAATGCCAGCGGGTCCTGGCCCGCGGCATGGGCCAGCTCGTCGATGAAGCACTCGAGGTAGACGGCGTTCTGGTTGAGGTTCACGCCGCGCCAGGCGCCGGGGCGCACATGCGGGTTGCGCATGGCGTGGTCTACCAGCAGATGGGGAAAGGTATAGCCCAGCGCCATTTCGGCGCCTTCGGCCACCAGGCCCTGGTAGACGATGGGGTCGCCGCCCTCGGCAGTGATGCGCGAGGGCGCATGGTAGGCAAAGATCGACTGGCCCGAAAGGCGCATGTGCAGCGCCTGCACTTCGCCCGCGTTGTCCAGCGACGCGCGCAGCCGGCATTGCGTGACCGGGTGGTACTGGCCCTGGGCCATGTCCTCCTCGCGCGTCCACATCATCTTGACCGGGGTGTCGGGCAGCTGTTTGGCAATCAGCGTGGCAATACGCACGTAGTCGGTGTACAGCCGCCGGCCGAAACTGCCGCCAATGCGCATGGTATGCACCTCGCAGGCCGTCGCGGGCAGGCCGGCGGCCTTGGCCATCTCGTCGAGCGCGGCATCGGCCACCTGGGTCGGGCCCCACATCTCGCAGCGCTGCGCGCTCCAGCGCACGGTGGCGCTGAGGATCTCCATGGGCGCATGGTTCTGGTAGGGATAGCCGTAGTCGGCCTCGATCACGCGCGCGGCCTGGGTCAGCACGCCCTTGGCGTCGCCGATGCGGTTGCCCACATAGGCCTTTTCTGCGGACAGCCCTTCGCGCAGCGACGCGGCGATGGTCTCGCTCGAGGCCGTGGCGTTGCCGCCTTCGTCCCAGACGATGGGCAGGGCATCCAGCGCCGACTTGGCGCGCCAGAAGGTGTCGGCCACCACGGCCACGGTGGCGTCGTCGACGCGCAGCACCTGCTTGACGCCGCGGCGGCTGGCAACGGCGGCGGCGTCGAAGCTCTTGAGCTTGCCGCCATGCACCGGGCAGGCCCTGGGCACGGCCACCAGCATGCCGGGCAGCGTGAAATCGGGGCCATAGACCAGGCTGCCGTTGAGCTTGTCCAGCGTGTCGAGGCGCTTGAGCGGCTGGCCGGCAATGGTCCAGGTCTTGGGGTCCTTGAGCGCCACCTGCTCGGGCGGCGTGATCGCGGCGGCCGCGACGGCCACGGCACCGTAGGTGGTGCGCCGTCCGCTGGCCGCATGGACGATCACGCCCTTGGTCACGCTGCACTCGGCGGGCGCTACGCCCCAGCCGTTGGCCGCGGCCTGCACCAGCATGGCCCGGGCCGTAGCGCCGCCGCGGCGCACGTAGTCGTGCGAGCCGCGGATGGCGCGCGAGCCGCCGGTCGACAGGTCGCGCCAGACATTCTGGCGGCTGCGGTTGCGCGCCGGGTTGACGAGCTCGAAGCGCACTTGCGCCCAGTCGCACTCCAGCTCTTCGGCGACCAGCTGCGCCAGGCCCGTCAGCGAGCCCTGGCCCATCTCGGTGCGCGCGATGCGTATGGTCACCGTTTCATCCGGGCGTATCACCACCCAGGCATTGACCTCGGGCGCTGCCGCCTGTGCCAGCACGGCCTGGGGCGCGAGCATGTTGAAGCCGAAAGTGAAGGCCCCGGCCGTGAGGCTGGCGCTGGCGAGAAAGCCGCGGCGCGAAAGGCGCGGGCCGGTGGACTGGGGAGCGGATGCCGTGGTCTGTGTCATCGTGCTCTCCTCAGTTGCGCGCCGCGGGCGCGGAGTGGGCGGGTGCGGATGCGCGCATGCGCCGGGCGGCAAGCTGTATGCCTGCGAGCACCCGGGCGTAGGTGCCGCAGCGGCAGATGTTGCTGATCTCGCTGCGAATCTGCGCCTCGCTCGGGTCCGGATTCTGCGCCAGCAGCGCGGCCGCCGCCATCAGCATGCCCGACTGGCAGTAGCCGCATTGCGCCACATCCAGCTCGGCCCAGGCCAGCTGCAAGGGGTGGGGCTGCTCGGCGCCCAGGCCTTCGATGGTGGTGACTTTCTGCTGCGGCGTGACCGCGGCCACGGGCATCACGCAGGAGCGCAGCGCCGCGCCATCGAGCTGCACGGTGCAGGCGCCGCACTGGCCTATGCCGCAGCCGTACTTGGTGCCGGTCAGGCCGACCTGCTCGCGCAGCACCCAGAGCAGAGGTGTGTCGTCCTCGACGTCGACGGTCACGGACTTGCCGTTGATGTTCAGTTGGGCCATGGCGGGTTCCTGTGGGTGGGCAGAGCGTTTTTATGGGCGGGCCAGCGGACAAGGCGCGCGGACAGGCGTGGAGTACGTTCCATCGCCAGAGACTGTAGTGCCTGGGCCCTGGTCTGAATCGCAAGCGGATCTTGCTCCATTGGCAAGCTACGCTTGTCAATCGCGCGGCGCAGCGCTCATGCAGTTGGCGGCACAGTCTGCGCGGGGCGCACGAACAGTGCGCGCCCGCGTTCTTCCGCCGCCGTCAACTCTTGCTGGCTCAGCACATAGGTGTGGTTGTTGGCCAGGCGGTCTATGGCCAGATCCAGAAACGCGCGCACGCGCGCCGGCTGGGCCACGCGGCTGCCGTAGTAGACAAAGACGCTGGAAAAATCCGCCACATGCTGCGTCAGCAGCGGCACCAGCCGGCCGCTGCGGATGTGCTGCGCCGCGGTCACGGAAGTCAACTGGCCCAGCACCCGCCCGCCGAGCACGGCGTCGGTTTCCAGCTCTTCTTCGTTGGCGACGAAAGCCGGCGGCACGTCCTGCTCCACGGACGTGTCGCCCTGTTTGAGGCGCCACGGCAGGGGCTGGCCGGTGGTGCGCAGTCGGAACACGCTGCAGCGGTGCTCCGCGAGCTGTTCGATGCGGTCCGGCGCGCCATGGCGCTCCAGATAGCGCGGCGCGGCGCAGACGATCAGCTGCAAGGGAAAAAGCCGGCGCGCGATCACGCCGTCTGCCGCTGACAGACCGATGCGAAAGCCCACGTCGGCCCGGTCCTCGACCCAGTTGCCTATGCGGTCGTCGAGCTGCACATCGGGCTGGACGCGCGGATGCAGCTCGGAAAACTCCTGCAGCAGCGCGGCCAGCACCGGACGGAACACCGAGTGCGGGCCGACAATGCGCAGCGGGCCGGCAATCTCATCGGTGGCGTTGCGGGCCTGGGCCAGCGCGCGCTCCAGCCCGGCCAGCGAGGGCCGCGCCGATTCCAGGAACTGCCGGCCTTCGGCCGTCAGCTGCATATTGCGCGTGGTGCGGTGCAACAGGCGCACGCCCAGGTGCTTTTCCAATTGCGCCAATGCCTGGCTCGCAGCCTGCGGCGTCATGCCCTGCGCCGCCGCCGCCTTGCGCAAGCTGCCCAGATCGGCGGTCTTGACGAAAGTGGAAATGGAGCGCAGTTCGTTGATGGGCATCGGGATGTCCTTGTTGGCAGGCTAGGGTGGGGCAGGCGAGCGGCGCCGCGGCAGGCCCGCGTTGCGCGCGCTGCCATGTGGAATGGCCTGGGCCTTTGCTCGGCGTGCAGCGTCAGGCCTTCGATGCCTTGGGGCCATGATGTTCGTGGGCCTGTAAATGGCCAGGCCCACCGGACTCAGCGGATCCGCGTCTTCCTCCATGAAAGGCTTGCGGCTAGCCTGGTTCTGTCGCTTGAAAAACGCAAGCAGCGGGAGGGAAAGCCGCTGGAAGCGCATCATAAACGAGGCGACAGCCGGCGCCGTACGGCTTCCGGCCAGGCGACAGGCTTTTGGGCACGCACCAGATGCGCTCAGGTAAGCACCACAACCCATTTGATGCCCTGCCATTCCCAGGTTCGCCTGCATGTGCAAGCGCAGTGTTTTTCCAGCCCGCAGTCGCCCGTGTTCACCCTGGCCCGGATGCCGACTTTGGGCTTCTCGACCTTGGCGATCAAGGCATTGATCCCCTGGTCCTCGTCCAGCGCGCGGCGTTTACCCGGGGGCATTGCGCTGTTCCAGCGGGCGTCAGCATGCGCATCAGGCCGCTTGACTGCATCCTGGCAACCGGTATCGCTCCAAGCTTGGATTCCTGCAACTTGCCGCAAGCTGTCGGCTTGGACCACGTTTGTTGACGCTGCCTGGCGCACATCGTATGCAGCAGCGCCGTGTTGGCATTCACTCCATTGTGGGTTTGGGTGTCGAAGTTCTACGGCTTGCCGTTCCTGCTCTGCTTCATCCTGCGACCGGCGGCGCCCAGGCGCCCGCGGATGGATACCTGAGCGGCCCTGGCGGCGAATGGTTGCCCTGGGAAAGCTCTTCCATGGAGCTGCAACGGGCGCCAGCCCGCGGCGGCATGCGCAACGCGAGATTCAAACAGGCCGGTGGTTCCTGACGTTTGAGCGCGATCCTCAGGCCGGTGCGATTTTCCTGCCGGCTCGGATCAGCGCGTTTCCATGCCGACGAAACCCGCGTCGGGGTAGCGAGCCCCCGCCACGCGCTGTGGATCGAACAGACCATCGAGCTGCGCCAGCTCATCAGCACCGAGCCGTATCTCGGCCGCGGCGACATTGCTTTCCAGATAAGCCACTCGCCGGGTGCCCGGGATAGGGATCACATGCGGGAACTTGTTGAGCAGCCAGGCAAGCGCAATCTGGGCGCTGCTGGCGCTGCGCGCTGCCGCGAACTGCGCCAGCGTGTCCACCAGCTGCCGATTGCTTTGCCCAGCTTCACCCTGGAAGCGGGGGTTGTTGCGGCGAAAATCGTTGTCGGCCAGTTGCTCCATGTTCAGCGTACCCGTGAGAAACGCCCGCCCCAGCGGGCTGTAGGCCACGAAGGCCGTGCCCAGCTCGGAACAGGCAGCCAGCATGCCACGCTCGGGCTCGCGGCTCCAGAGCGAAAATTCGCTCTGCACGGCGGCTATCGGATGCACGGCATGCGCGCGCCGCAGCGTCTGCTCGGACACTTCGGACAGACCGATGGCACCGATCTTGCCTTCGCGTACCAGCTCCGCCAGCGTAGACACAACGTCTTCAATGGGCACACCGGGGTCCCGGCGATGGCAGTAGTAGAGATCGATTTTCTCCACGCCCAGCCGGCGCAGTGAAGCCTCACACGCAGAACGGATATAGGCCGGGGAGTTGTCGATGCGCCGCTCGTATTGGCCCTCGGCGCGCACGATGCCGAATTTGGTCGCCAGCACCATGCGTTCGCGCCGCGCAGCCCCGCCTTCGGCAATGAACCGGCCGAGCAGTGTCTCGTTGCGGCCAAAGCCATAAGTGTCGGCGGTATCGAACAGCGACACACCCCGTTCGACCGCGCGTGCCAGAGTGTGCAGCGAGGCGCTGTCGTCACTGTCTCCATAGAACTCGCTCATGCCCATGCACCCCAGTCCCAAGGCGGAGGTGAGAGGGCCGTTGTTTCCTAACTTGCGCTGTTGCATCGACAAACTCCTGTGGGTGTGCGCCCGGCGCTGATTGCCAGCGCGACAATCTGCATCCGGGCGCGCACTGCACTTTCGCACAAAGCCTGTGCCGGCGTTCTGCGGGCTTTTCCGGTGGCACACGCCCGGCGCAGTCCGCAGCCGGGGCGGACGATGCCAGGCGGCGATGACACTCACATCATGCCGCGGTTTCGGCAATGGCTTCGCGCACGCCTTCCTCCTGCAACGGAAAGTCGCCGCCCGGCAGGTGCAGCGCTGCATGCAGCGGAAACGGCATGGTGCAATCCTTGAAGACGATCCCGTCCTTCATCACAAGGTTGATCTTGGCCGGCTCGGTCAGCAGCGCCAGGTTCTCGAGCGGGTTGCCGTCGACCAGGACCAGATCCGCGAGAAAGCCGGGCTTCACCTGGCCCAGCTCGTCGGGGCGCATCATGATCTGCCCGCCCAGGCTGGTGGCCGCGGTCAATGCTTCGGCCGGCGTCATGCCGATATAGTCGACGAAGTACTGCAGATCGTTGGCATTGGTGCCGTGGGGCATCCAGGCAAAACCGTAGTCCCCGCCGGGCAGGATGCGTATGCCGCGCTGGTGCATCTTGCGCAAGGTCTCCGATGCCACTTCAAGCTCGCGTTTGTAGCCCATCTTGGTCGCGACCTCTTCGGTGATGCCGTACTCGGCCGCGTTGTAGGTGGTGCGGATCAGCCAGCCTATGCCCGGAGCGACAAAGTGCCTGTCCTTTGCCGCCTCGAGCATATCCAGGGCTTCCTCGTCGGCGAAGCTGGCGTGGTAGACCATCTCGATGCCGTGGCGTACGCATTGCTTGACCGATTCGCTGGAGCGGGCGTGGGCGGCGATGCGTTTGCCATAGCGTTTGGCCTCGAGCGCCAGCATGGCGATCTCTTCTTCGGCGAACGGAGACATTTCGGCGGGAATGCCGGCGATGTATTCGCCCGAAAGATTGATCTTCAGGTGGTCCACGCCGTATTTGATGAATGTGCGTGCTGAACGACGGATCTCCTCGGGTCCGCTGCAGACGCTGCCGAAGCTCAGTTCCTCGAAGTTCATGTGCGGCAGGGTGTTGTCACCCAGCGCGCCGATGGTGGTGATCTCCTGACTGCCGGCCAGATACCGCGGCCCTTCGAATTCCCCCGCATCAATGGCGTTGCGCAGCACCACATCCAGCCGGGGCTTGGCCGCCGCCGCGCCGATGGCGGACGTCCAGCCCATGTCCAGATACCGCTTGGCCACGCGCACGCACCAGAGCATGTGCTCTTCGGGCGGCATGAACTGGATGGCGGCCAGCGAGGGCTGGTCATTCCAGCTGAAATGGGTGTGCGCCTCGGTCATGCCGGGCATCAGGAAGCGGCCCCGTCCCTCGATGATGCGGGAGTTCTCGCTGTTCACCGTGCCGGGCGCGCGTGTCACCTGCAGAATGCGCTTGCCGTCGACCAGGACTTCACCGCGAAAGGGCGGGGCGCCGCTGCCATCGAAAATATTGACGTTGCGAAAGGTGATGCGGTTCATGATCTGGTCTCCTTTGGCCTGCGATGCGAGCGGCCATATGTATATGTTTATCGACGAACACGAGAACGCGGGTTGCTTCAGTCGGTGGGTTGCTGGCGCGTGACCGATGCGTGGAATCGCTCCAGCTCCCGCATGCAGCCGGCAGGCATTTCGTACGGGGTCCAGTGCCCGCATCCTTCGAACACGACCTGTCGCGCCTGGGGAATGCGGGCCGCCATGGCCGCCACACTGGCCGGCGGTGCCACGCCATCCTGGTCACCGGTCAGCAGTAGCGTGGGCACAGCGATCTGCTCGATCGCTGCCGGTTGCGCGCGGGCCAGCGCTTCGCAACTCTGGGCATAGCCTTGCGGAGACTGGCGCATGACCGACTCGCGCACCAGCGCCAGTACCGCCGGCTGCTGGGCCTTGGTTTCCTTGCTGGTAGCGCCTTGCACGATGGCGTTGGCAATCTCCTGAAGCTGTGCCACGCCGCCGCGCGCCAGCGCAGCGCGCGCCTCGATGTGGGGACGCCCGGCGTCGGGAGGCGCCGTCAGCGGGCCGAACAGGGCCAATGAGCGCACTTGCTGCGGAGCCTGCACGGCGAGATGCTGGGCGACGATGGTGCCCATCGAGTGGGCAAGGACATGCACCGTCGCAATGTCCAGCGCCTGCAGTAGCCGCTGCAGGGCAGCGACATAGCCCGCAATCGACAGCCCGTCTTCGGGAAGCAGCGAGCGAGCGCTGCCGGGCAGATCGGGGCGAATGACACGGAAGCCTTGCAGTGCAGGCAGCAGCGGCGTCCAGGTGTTGGACGAGCCGCCCAGCCCATGGATGCACAGCAGGTCTTCGCCCTCACCGTCGATTTCAACGGCCATGCCTTGGATGATCCTGGTGGTCATGGCCGGCCTCAGACGAAGTGGTTTTCAATGCTGCCCAGGCCGTCGATTTCGACCCTGACGACATCGCCAGCCTGGAGGTACTGTGCTGGCTTCATGCCCATGCCGACGCCGGCCGGCGTGCCGGTAGCAATGATGTCTCCCGGGTACAGCGTGATGCCGCGAGAAATGGTTTCTATCAGCGAAGGGATGTCGAAGATCATGTTCGCTACCGGACCATCCTGGCGCAATTCGCCGTTGACCCAGCAACGCACGCGCGTTTGCGTGCCGTCAAGTTCGTCGGCGGTGACTATCCATGGTCCCATGGGGCAGAAGGTGTCGAAAGACTTGCCCATGTCCCATTGGCCGTGGCGCATCTGCACGTCGCGCGCCGTCACGTCGTTGACCACCGTGTAGCCGAACACATGCGCCAGTGCCTGCTCGCGACGGATATTCTTGCCGCCCTTGGCGATGATGACGGCGAGTTCGGCTTCATAGTCGATCTGGCTGGAGACTTCGGTCGGCACACGAACATCGGCATGCGGGCCGACCACGCATTCGGGCACCTTGGTGAACACGATCGGCCATTCGTCGGTCTTTGCCGCGTTGTCCTTGAACACCGAAGTCTGCAACTCCCTCGCATGCGCGTGGTAGTTGCGGCCTACGCACCAGACGTTGCGCCGTGGCAGCGGGATCGGGGCTTCAAGCGTGACGCCGGCCACTGCCACGGGCTGGCCCACGGTCTCGGGCAGGCGCTCGCCGGCTGCCAGGCGCTCGATGATGCCGAGGGCGCCGCGCCGGGCTTCGTCGGCACTGAGCTGGAATGCGTTGATGGTCTGGCCGTCGGCCGAAACGATTCCCACCTGGCGGCGGTTGTCGGCGATATAAGTAGCGATGCGCATGGCGGATTTCCTGTCGTTGTGTGGTCCACCGGGGCGTCGTGCCCGGGTATGGAAACTTTAGGAAAACCGGGCCAAGGGCGCTTATCGCCCGGTCTGGCGGCTTATCGGATAGTCCGGCGATGTGCTCCGGACTTTCCCGGTGTTGGTCGCGCAGCGGCCTCGGCACGCGGAACAATCACGCCAAGCCCCACATGAAGGAGACAAAACCATGGCAGAGGCTTATGCCCTGCACGAAGGCGCGTTCGGTACCGCCATCGTCCTGGAGTCGCGCGCGAACCTGGTAGCCCACGCCCATTCCGAAAGCCAGCTGGCTTTCTGGCTGGGTGGCGCACGTGCCTGCGCGCATGTCGGCGCGCAGACCGTCGAGTACGGCGAGAACATCGCTCTGGGCGTGAATGCCTTGGAGGCCCATGACATGGTCTTGCTTGAAGATCAGGGGGTCTGCCTTTTCCTGGTGTTCATGCTGTCGCAGCGCTGGCTGGAAAGCCGGGCACGGGCAAAGAATCGCAGCTTGCGCTTTGCCGCGCCACGCGTCTTTATCGACGCAGCGCTGCGCCGCTCCTGCTGGAAGGTGCTGGACTTGATGCTGTCAGCTCAGGGCAGCCGGCCGGCGGTCGATGATGAGGTCGAGCGGCTGCTCGAAGTCGCCATCGATGGTCCGGTGCAGGAAAGCGTAGGCACGGACCCCGTGGGCGCAATGCTGGACCCGCGCCTTCGAAGCGCCATCGCGCACATGCGCGAAAACGTGGCCGATCCGGCCTCCATCGAAGCGATTGCCGCCAGGGTCGGGCTGTCGCGAAGCCACTTCTTCGCACTGTTTCGCGATCAGTTGCACACCACACCGCAGGTGTTCTGGAGCGGTGTTCGGGTAGAGGAAGCCATGCGCCGAGTGGCCGCGGGCGCTGCCTTGACCGATGTGGCGCTGGATCTGGGTTTCACCGCGCCCGGCAATTTTTCGCGCTTCTTCAAGGAGCATACTGGCGTCTCGCCATCGATTTTCAAACGCGCGGCCCAAGGCGCGTCGCCGGTGACCGTGACGGGCATTCCGCGCTGATACCGCGCGTGCAGGTGATAGCCTCGGCCATATGCTTGCAGCCCTCGCAGGCGTGCGCATGATCCTACCTGGCAACCCAAGACATCACGCAATCATCTAGGCTACACGGTTGCTTTGGTTGACATGGTTGTCAATCCCGGTTAAATTGGAAACTCTGCTAAGGAGTTGCCATGTCCACGACCACCCGTATGCGTGCCACGCAGAAAGTCGACATTCCGGCGTTTGTCGACAGTCTTCGCGAGTTCAATGATGGCATTTTGCGCATCGTTCCCTCGCCGGTGGACGGCAACAAGCACTTGGGGGCAAGCTTGCGCGATGAGCTGAAGATTGCTTTGCAGGAGCTGGAGAAGACCATGAGTGTCCTGCGGGTCGCAGCAATCGAGACCCCAGCAGCATCCGATAGGAGCAATCAGCCTGACGAACACGACGCGCGCGCTGCTTTGATTTTGGATAGCACTGAAGCCATGGTCCGCAAGGGACAGCTGGTGACGCCCGTGGAATTCCAGGAGCTGATGGGATGGACCACCAGGCAAGCCGTGTCCAAGGCCGCCCAAAGCCACCGCATTTTTTCTCTGATGCACAGGGCCGAGCGCTACTTTCCGGCGTTCTACGCCGATCCCGCATATGACCGCAGGCATCTGGAGTCCGTAAGCAAAGTGCTCGGTGATCTGCCGGGAGGCTCCAAGCTGCAGTTCTTCCTCACGCGCAAAGGCTCCTTGGGAGGTGAAACTCCGCTGCAGGCCCTTGCTGCGGGCCGGGTTGCCAAGGTCAAGGACGTCGCTGCTGCGTTTGCCCAACAGGCTTGAGCGCCGTGCCACTTCAGCCACCCGCTGCTGATTTTTCCGATCTTCCGCTGCACATCAAGGAGGTTGCCGTGATGTCGCTCAAGAGAATAGGCCGGCGCAATACCGGGGAGCCTTACTTTGGAAGACATGCGGCCAACCGGTTTGACGACCCGAACAAGCAGTTTGGGGCTTGCTACTGCGGTCTGCAGCTGGACACAGCCATCGCGGAGTCGGTGCTGCACGACGTGTTGCCTGAAAAGGGGCAGTTCAGGATACGGCCGGAGGAAATCAAGACGCGCTATTTGGTCACTTTTGCAGCAGGGGCCAATCACGGCATGCTGAGACTCGCCGACCTTACCGGGCAGCATCTCAAACGCATTGGTGGAAACAACAGCCTGTCGGCTGAGCACCCGTACGATGTCACCCAGCAGTGGGCTGCGGCCGTCCATAGGCATCCTGCGAACGTGGATGGCTTTCTCTTCGTCTCCAAACAACTCAACGACAAACGCGCCGCCGTGCTGTTTGACAGGGCGCAAGACAAATTTGGTGCGCCCACCTATACGCCATTGACCCAGGCGCGAGGGCTGCACCAGGCCAACAACCGCCTGGGTATCGTCCTCGTGTCCTAGGGCGTCGCGAAAATCGTGGGATTGAATTTCCCCGGGATTTGTATATACCTTTGAGGCTCAGCCTGAGGCAAAATAGGCGGTGCCATGAGTAAACAGACGACCCTGAAGAATTCAAGACCGAAGCGGTAAAACAGATCACTGAGCAAGGCCACAAGTTGGCCGATGTGTCGGCCCGGCTCGATGTCTTCCAGGCAGCTCCGGGTAAAGTACGCATTCCTCAACAGCACCGACGTAAGCACAGCGTACGTCGGATGTGCAAGGTCATGAAAGAACACCTTCGCGATTACTCCGCCTGGGGTGTTCAACTACATCAAGCGGCGTTGATGGCATAGCGGGAGCGCGCGATTCGATGTGTTTATACGGTGGGAATACCCAGTCCCTGAACTGGTTCAGGGAAGGTTCAAAATGAATGTCTAAGCCCGATGTCGTAGCCCCACTTCTCGTGGGCAACTTTGTCGTCGTGGGCAAAGTCCACATATAGCGTGGTTCTTTTTGAGAGTGAATGATAGTAGCCAAGACCGATTCGGGAATTCAATGCGCTGGTATTTGTATCCTGCTTTAGGCGTCCATAGTTGAAAAGTAACTGTCCATGCGGCGATAACTGAATGGAGCTCGATAGCAGTAATGATTTCCGCTTGAACCCCTCCTTGGTCTTGCCGGTTCCGAGCAAACCGTGGAGCGTCCACTTCTTGAATTCATAGGAGAGCGTGGCAGCATTCCATACATCGCGCTCATTGCCCGGATTCTCATATCCCCAAGAGGCGCGAAGAGGTCCTTCGCGATAGGTGATAGCAAGACTTTTAGGTCGGTGTGGATAGTCCGAAAGACTGCCAGCCCCTTGATTTCTGTCCAGAGACAGTTGCACTACCGTGGCAACAGGACCCAGGCGCTTGGAGTATTTTATTTGATTGTCTTCGCGAACCTGTCCAATGCCACCGGTCACAATGTTGGTGAAATTGGCCACGCTGGAATTCCCAAAATAGTCTGCGGCAACCTGTGTTTCCCAATATGCAGCGGTGTAGTCACGGCCCAGCAGAAGTTGACCCCATTCTTTGGATTCTATTCCCATATACGACTGCCTGAAGTAGCGCAGGCTATCGGTCTGGGCTCCGGTGTCGGCATTGAATCGATGCTCCAGAACAAAGAACGCACTGAAACCATTGCCGAGATCTTCAACTCCTCTGAAACCCAGTCGGCTGCCAGTTCCATTTTGCATGGAAATGGCATCTGCGCCGATAGGCTTGGCAATGGTCGAGTCGACTCTTCCATATAATGATACGACTCCCTGAGCGTTTTCAATACTGCTGAAAGGAATCAGCGCAACTGCTATTGATATAATATTTTTCATTGATTTATTTTTTATTTGATCTCGAAAAGTACATGGCGGTGCGAAACAGAAATTATTTCTGCGCACTGATCTTTGGTCTTGTTCAATTTTGAATGATGGCGCAGCCCGCAGAAATGGACTGGCCTCAGTTCAATAATCGCCTGCTGCTGGCTGAACTTTGCCGTCAACGGCATGGTCCGGCACAGTCAACGGAGTTCACTCCACCTTGATGTTTCCTGCCTTGATGACTTCAGCCCAGCGCTGGATATCCTTGCTGATGAAAGCTTCGGCATTTTCCGGCGAGCCAGGTGCGGCATCCAGCGCCATGGATGCAAATTGCGACTGAATTTCCGGAAGGTGGAGGATATATGTCATCTCCTTGTTGATCTGGGCAATCACACTCTTGGGTGTTTTTACCGAGGCAAACAGGCCATATCTGGACCTGGGCTTTCTGATGTCGCCGCCCCTGGTCATTGCGTTTGCGCTGGCCGGAGACGCCGAAAAGGACCTGCGCATCGATCCCATCCAGGTGACAGCGGACGGGCGTTGCGTCTTCCTGCAGGAGCTCTGGCCGTCCGCCGCGGAAATCGACGCCTGCCTGGCCGCATCCCAGGACCCCGCGGACTACCGCCGCGCGTTCCAGATCGCCTTGCAGAATCCGCTTTGGCACCAGCTGCCGGCACCGGACACGCCGCTCTATCCCTGGGAGCCGAAGTCCACGGCACTGCGCCGCCCGCCGTTTGCCGACCTGAACGAAGGCAGCCTGCTGGGACAATTCACCGCCTATCCGCTGCTGGTGGTGGGCGACGACATTACGACCGACCATATTTCGCCGGCCAGCGCCATTCCCAGGGACAGCCTGGTGGCCGACTTCCTGGTCGAGCGCGGCGACGACCGCAACGACCTGAACGTTTTTGCATCGCGCCGCGGCAACTGGGAAGTGATGGTGCGCGGCGCGTTTCACAGCAAAAGCTTGAAGAATCTGCTCGCGCCCGACGTGCCGGTAGCACATACCGTCCACGTGCCCAGCGGCGACGTCATGCCGCTGTATGACGCCGCGTGCCGCTACGCGGATGACGGAGATTCGGTGGTGCTGGTGGCCGGCGAGCGCTATGGCACCGGCTCCTCGCGTGACTGGGCCGCCAAGGGGCAGCGGCTGCTGGGCATCCGCAGCGTGCTGGCCAACAGCTTCGAGCGCATTCACCGCTCCAACCTGATCGGCATGGGCATCCTGCCGCTGCGCTTCCCGCCAGGTGTGACACCCGCGTCGCTGCATCTGGTTCTGGGCGATCGCATCATGGTGGATGCCCCAGCGGACGCCATCACGCCGCGTGGCCCGGTTGTGGTGCGCATTCTGCGCGTCAACGGCGACAGCGAGCCACTGACTGCGACAGCCGCGGTCGAGACGCAGTTGGAAGTGGACCTGCTGCGCAAGGGCGGCGTCATTCCCTCGACCTTGCAACGGATGCTGCAACAACACCGACAGGAAACCGCAGCGCAATGTCCGGCTTGAATGGACAATCCGATGCCATGCGTATCGAACAAACCATAGTCACCAAGATCCTTGAATTGATCAAGGCGCAGGAGATGACCGTGGGCAGCCATCTGCCTGCGCAACTGCTTGCCGACCGTTTGCGGGTGTCCCGCTCGCCCATCAATGTGGCGTTGGGCATTCTTGCGGAAAAAGGCGTTCTCAAGCGCGAAGCCAATCGAGGCTACTTCCTGGCCACGCCCGTGGTGGCTCCCACCAAGACCCTGGTGGAACAACTGGGCATCGGTGAAACCAATGTCGTCTCGGATGTCTACTTTCGCATTGCCGAAGACCTTCTGCGTGGACTGCTGCCCCGCGACGTCAAGGAAACCGAGATCAAGCACCGCTATGCGCTGACCCCAGCTCAGCTCAACAGCGTCATGGCACGGATCTCCAGCGAAGGTTGGGCCGAGAAGAAGCCCGGCTATGGCTGGAGCTTCTCCTCGATGCTGACCACGGCCGACAGTCTTTTGCAGTCCTACCGCTTGCGACTGGCCCTGGAACCCGCGGCCCTGCTCGAGCCCGGCTACCACCTGGCGCCAGATGTCATCGAGCGTTGCCGTGCCGCGGAGAGGCATCTGCTGCAAGGCGGCATAGCGACCGACAGCGCGGACAACCTGCACGAACGCGGCGTGCGCTTCCACGAATCGCTGGTCGAAGGCTCGGGCAATCCGTTTTTCATCGACACCATCCGGCGCGTGAACCGCGTGCGCCGCTTGCTGTCCTACCGTTCCATGCAGGAACGCTCGCGCTACCGCGAACACTGCGAACAGCACCTGCACCTGCTCGATCTGCTGGAGCGGGGGCACAACGACGAAGCCGCGCAGGCCATGCGGGTGCATTTGTCGAGCACGCTGCGCAATCTCGAAAAGATCAGCGGAATTCTCAAACCTTGACCCCCTGCACCATGCACGTATCCCCCGACATTCTTCAAGCATTCACGCCCATGGGCGTTCTTCGGGCGTCCATCAATCTGGGCAATCCGATCCTGGCCCACCGCAACGCGCAGACGGGAGAAGTGGGCGGGGTGTCCGTGGACCTGGCCCGTGCTTTTGGCGAGCAGCTGGGGGTAGGCGTGGAATTGGTTGTTTTCGATGCGGCGGGCAAGTCCGTCGAGGCCGTCGCCACGCAGCAGGCCGATATCGGCTTCTTTGCCATCGACCCGTTGCGGGGCCAGAGCATCCGCTTCACCGCACCCTATGTTTTGATCGAGGGCGCCTACCTGGTGCGCGCGGCCTCGCCGTTGCAAGCCAATGAAGAGGTGGACCAGCCCGGCAGACGCGTGACCGTGGGCAAGGGCAGCGCCTATGACTTGTTCCTGAGCCGTGAACTCCGGCAGGCGACGATCGAGCGCGCTGCCACCTCACCGGCCGTGGTGGACAGCTTCGTGGCGACACAGGCCGATGTGGCGGCCGGCGTCAAGCAGCAGCTGCAGGCGGACGCGCAGCGCATTGCCGGCCTGCGCCTGCTGCCAGGCCGTTTCATGGTCATTCAGCAAGCCATGGGCACGCCCACCAGCCGGGGCGAAGCCGCGGCGGCAGCGCTGCACGCCTTTGTCGAGGAGCGCAAGCAAAGCGGCTTCATCGCTGAAGCACTCAAGCGCCACGGGATAGAGGGCGCCAGCGTCGCACCGGCTCAAAGCCGCAGTTGAAAGTCAGCCCACCACTTGCATATGCGCTGGTTTTGCTGCCAGCGGGGATCTGGCTCGATTGCCAGGGCCCTCATCACGCCATCTCAGATTGAACCCCTTGAACGATTTCTCATTTCGCAAGATCGCAGTCGCCGCGTTCGGCCCGGCGCTGCTGTTTGGCATAGGCGACGGGGCCATTCTTCCCGTCGTCGTGCTGCTGGCCAGGGAGCTGGGCGCATCCATTCCCATGGCTGCGCTGGCGGTGACGTTGATCAGCATCGGCTGCGTGCTCAACAACATTCCGGCTTCGCTGTTCACCGCGCGCTGGGGCGAGCGCAGCGCGATCGTGTTTGCCGGGCTGTGGAGCGCGCTTGGCATGGCGGTCTGTTTCTTCGCGACGCATTTCGGCGTGTTTGCCCTGGGCTGCTTCATGATGGGCATGTCGCAGGCCATGTACAACCTCGCGCGCCAGAGTTACATGACCGAGGTGGTGCCCTTGAGCCACCGCGCCCGCGCGCTCTCGGCGCTAGGCGGAGTGGTGCGCATAGGGAGTTTCGTCGGGCCGTTTCTCAGCGCCGCGGTGATCTACTTCCACGGCCTGTCCGCGGCCTTTGCTGTAGGAATGGTGGCGGCACTTTCGGCCGCAGCCCTTGGTTCCCGGATTCCGGACCTGCCCGGCCACCAGCGCCAGCCATCCGCGCAGACCGCAAAGCCGGTCTCGTTGCTGTCGACCATTGCCGACCACCACCGCGTTTTTCTGACGCTGGGCCTGGCGATCTTGCTGGTCGGCGCGGTGCGCGCGTCGCGCTCGGTCGTCCTGCCGCTGTGGGCTGACCACCTGGGCCTGGGCCCTACCGCAGCCTCACTGCTGTTCGGCGTGGCCGGCGGCATCGAGACGCTGGTGTTCTATCCAGCGGGCAAGGTGATGGACGTCAAGGGCCGCCGCTGGGTCGCGTTGCCCGCGATGCTTTTCATGGGTGCGGGCATGCTGCTGATGCCGCTGACCGGCAGCCTGCCGGCCCTGCTGCTGGTGGCCATGCTGATTGGCTTTGGCAATGGCATCAGTTCTGGCATGAACATGACCTTGGGCGCCGATCACGCGCCGGTGCAGGGAAGGTCGTATTTCCTCGGGGTCTGGCGTCTGCTGGCGGACATCGGCGCTACCGCCGGACCCGCGCTGCTGTCGCTGATTGTCTCCGCAGCGTCGCTCGCGACCGGTATTGCCGCCATGGGCGCGCTGGCCGCGCTGGCTGCGGCATTGCTGCACCGGTGGATTCCTGCGCAGGGAGCGGCGCCGCCGCGCTAGGGGCGAACACGTGATCAAGTCCGGGGACTCGCAAATGCCGGGTTGGCACTGTGGAGCTCTAAAAGCCCTGTTCTTCGCGAGCGCGCCATAGGCCGTCCTGGTTCCATGCGCGGCCTCGCGAAGCCGGGCTGGTGATGGGGGCGGTGGCCACGGCAGCCTGAATCGATGCTTGGATCAGGCGTTTGTTGGCCGCGCAGAATTCGCTGCCAAGTTCGGCTGCGCTCGGCCGATGTCAACCGCAGGCGCGCACTGACGCAACGGCTGCAGCAGCAGTGCTTGGCGTTGATCGATGCGCCGGAGCGGGGTCAAGAAGACGGTCGCCGGTACGCTGGCGATCATGCCCGGTGAGGCGCAGGTCTTCGTGCCGCAATAGCCCTGCTCGAATGTTTGGGCAAGGCAATCACCTATGTCGGCCCGGTGGGCGCGGGGCATGAACAACTATGTCTTCGCGGCAGCGCTGCTGGCCCCAGCGGGACAGATAGGAACTGCGCATTGCGATCAATTTGGACTGACAACGTCGTCTTCTGGCGATCACGCCTCCAACAAGCAGTCCCTTTCCAGGTCCTGCAGCGACGACACGCCCAGCATCGCCATGTCGCGCGAGGTCTCCTCGCGCAGGAGTGAAATGGCTTTGCGCACGCCGGATTCGCCCGCGACGGCGGCTGCGTAGTTGAAAGGCCGGCCGATGAAGACGAACTTCGCGCCCATGGCAAGTTCCTTGAGCACGTCGGTGCCGCGCCGAAAGCCACTGTCGATCATCACCGCCACTTCGGGACAGGCTTGCACGATGCCGGGCAGCACCCGAAGGGGCGAAACGGTACTGTCAAGCTGGCGGCCTCCGTGGTTCGATACGATGAGACCATCGGCCCCGGTCTCCACCGCCAAGCGCGCATCCCGGACATCGAGAATCCCCTTGATGACCAGCTTTCCCGGCCACATCGCGCGGACCATCCGAATGTGTTGCCAGCCGAGGTGACCACGATCGGAGAAATCGCGCAATACGCTTGCCGAGAGGATGGGAGCGCCTCGCCGTGCATGGTTGTTCTCGAAATGCGGCATGCCGTGGCGCATGATCGTATTGAGGAAGGTACCGAACAGCCACCGCGGATGTGTGAGTCCCTCCCAGGCCAATGCCATGCTCGGCCGAAGCGGCGTAGAGAAGCCGGCCCGAATGTTGTTTTCGCGATTCGACGCAATGGAGGCATCGAGCGTCACCACCAGGGTTCCGAAGCCTGCGATCTTGACGCGCTCGATCAGTGCCACGATTTCGTCTTCCGTGCCCGGGAGGTAAGCCTGGAACCAGGCGTGGGGGTTCGCTTTGATGATCTCTTCCATCCGGATGAGCGAGGAGCCGCTCATCACCATCGGAATGTTCTCGTGCGCCGCCGCCCGCGTGAGCACCAGATCCCCGCGGTAAGCCGACAGAGCGCAGATGCCCATCGGCGCGATCCCAATGGGTGCCGACCAAGTGCGGTCGAACAATTTTGTCGCTGTGGAGCGCTTCGATGTATCGGCCAGAACTCTTGTCACGAACTCGAATGCTTCGAACGCTCTCGCATTCGCCCTCAGCGATTGATTGCGCTCCACCCCGCCTGAAACGTACGCAAACACCGGTGCTGGCAGGTGTCGGCGTGCTGCAGCTTCGAAATCGTCCAGGGAAAGAACATGGCCCAACCGGGCCGGAAGGACAATCGGTTTGCCGAAGCGGGTTGTTGCCGCGGCGTGGGCCTGCCGGTCCACGTCGCTTGCTGAAGTTTCGGGCTGCATCCGCCACTTACTTTTCGCCCCAAGGCATCACTTGCCAGAGCTGCCTGAAACTGGCCTCGGTGTCTTTCAGTTCTGCCGAGTAGGCTTGAGGTTCAAGATAGCGCAGGGGCGCGAAGTAGCTCGCCGCTTTGGCTTGAAATTCCGGGTCTGCGGCGGTCTTCTTCAGTGCGGAGGTGAGCTGCTCGCGCACCGGTGCGGGCAAGCCTTTGGGCGCTGCGAAGCCGCGCAGGGACGCCATGATGATGTCGTACCCCTGTTCGCGCAACGTCGGCACGTCCGGAGCTACGCTGCTGCGCTTGGCACTCATTTGGCCGAGCTGGCGAAGCTGGTTGCCGCCTTTCACCGCGGCGAGCGCCTCGCCGATGTTCATGACAGCGATCGTGATCTGTTTGCCCACCGTGGCATTGAGGACCTCGGCAGCACCTTTGAATGGCACATGGTTCATCTTGATCCCAGCCGCCTTTTCGAGCTGCAAGGCCGCAAGATGGTCGTCCGAGCCGACCCCGGTGGTCCCGTAAGACACCTCGCCAGGATGGGCCTTCGCATACGTGACAAGGTCCTTGAGCGTCTTGAATTCACTATCAACGCGCACCGAGATGTTGTCGGGATCGTCGACAACATTGCCCAGCAGGTCGTAGTCCTGCCAGTGGAAGTTGGACTTTCGTTCGATCGGAATGGTCAGAACATTGGGCGTGTTGATCATGCCGATCGTGTAGCCGTCTGCTGGAGCGCGCGTGAGCTCGCTGAAGCCGATCCCACCGCCTGCGCCTGGGCGGTTGATGACCGTGATGCTCGCGTTGTGGCCAAGATGCTTGGCCATGTATTGCGCAACCAGCCGCGCGATGACGTCGCTGCCCCCTCCGGGAGCGTACGCCACTATCATCTTGATCGGTTGTTCGGGATAGGCGGCGAACGCCATGCCAGGGGTGGCGGCGACAGTGGACAAGACCAGGGCCGGTACGAAGCGGCGCAGGAGAGCGGTGATGCGTTGCATTTCAGCAGTCTCTTTCGGGAACGGTAAGTTGAGAAGGAAGTCGGCGGGATTCAGCCCAAGATCTGCGCGCGACGCTTCTCGTAGGCAGGCAAGGCTTCGGGATTGATGAGGCGGGGAGGGCGTTGTCCGGCCAGCAGATCTACGATCTGCTGCGCGCTGATTGCAGCGACATTGCCGCGCGATTCGTGGGTGACACCCGCCACGTGGTAGGTCGCGAAGACGGTGTCCATGCCTAGCAGCGGGTGGTCCAACGGTGGCGGCTCTTGGTCCCACACGTCCACGCCGGCGCCGGCCAAATGCCCAGACCGCAGTGCCTGTACCAGCGCCGCTTCGTCGTGGATGCCGCCACGCGCTGTGGTGATGAAGATCGATCCCTTTTTCATGCGGCCAAAGGTGTCGGCATTCATGAGCTTCATGGTGCTCGCATCTCGCGGGCAGTGCAGGGACACAAAATCCGATCGCGCAAGAAGTTCATCGAAGGACACAGGCTGAGCACCGCGACGGGTGATCTCTTCGTGGGACAGGAAAGGATCGGTGGCGATGACCTCCAGTCCGAAGGCGCGCGCAAGGGCTGCGACCCGCGAGCCGATGTGGCCGATTCCCACCAGTCCTATCGTCTTGCCGCAAATCTCGTGACCCATCACGTCCTCGCGGGAGTAGCCGACCTCGCTTCGCATGCGGCGGTCGCCTTCGATCATGCGGCGAGAAACGCCGAGGACCATCGCGAGCGTGTGCTCGGCCACGGAAATTGCGTTGCCGCCGGCTTGATTGACAACCAGCACACCAGCTTTTGTGCATGCGTCGACGTCCACCGTGTCATAGCCAGCCCCTCCGGCTGAAACACACAGCAGGTCAGGGCAACGGGCAAGAAGCTCGGCGCGGGCAAAGAACTCCTGAGGCAGCTCATCCTTTGCGGCGGAGATGTGATAGACGTGTGCGGCCGACAGCATGTCCCACGCAGCCGCGCTGTTGCCGCGCACCGGGAAAATTCCCAGTGCAATGTCGCGCTCGCTGGCCAGACGCGCGTCGAACGCCGGTGCGATCCACAAGTCGGAGCGAACGACCCGCTTTTGAAGCTTGGCCATCACACAGCCTCCGGGTTGCAGCCGATGCGCTTGAGCGTTGCATCGATCCACGTCGTATCGAGCTGGCCCGCCGCAATGTCGGCGAGCATCTTCCTTTCGGCTTCCATCTTTTTGTGGGTTGCGGCCAGCACTTGCTGCGCATCGTCGAAGGGGATGCAGAGCAGCCCGTCCGCATCGCCCACAATCAGGTCGCCGGGCAGAATCACCATCCCGTCGATGGCAATCGGCACGTTGATTTCGCCAGGGCCGTCCTTGTATGGTCCGCGGTGCGTGACGCCCGCGGCGTAGAGCGGGAATTCGCCCTGGCCGATCTCCTTGGAGTCCCGGACGGCACCATTGAGCACTATGCCGGCTACACCGATCTTCACCGCGGTAGCAACCATGATTTCGCCGAAGAGGGAGTTGGTCAGATCTCCTCCCGCATCCACCACGATCACGTCACCCGGCAGGGCCATGGTGAGCGCTTTGTGGATCATCAGGTTGTCTCCTGGGCGGCACTTCACGGTGAGTGCGGGGCCAGCGAGAGCGCCACCTTTGTGCATGGGGCGAAGGCGAGGGCCACCTGCCGTCATCCGGGTCATGCAGTCACTGATGTTGGCGACCGGCAGGCCGCGGAAGGCGTCGATGAGCCCTGCTGGGACTTGGCGACGGCGTTTGAGGATTTGAAGTCCGAGCATAGGATTCTGTTTGTGTTGAATTGGGTTGCGTTGGTTGAAATGTACAATGCAAATACAAAACAGCAAGACTTTGGTACTAGGGGTTATCGATTACTAAGGCGAGCTTTCGCTTTGCAAAGTGCAAGATGAACAATATCAAAACAATTAAAGCGAGTGCGGCCGAAAAGGCCTATGAGGTTCTGCGCCAGCGGGTGGTCGGTGGCGGTTATGCTCCGGGTGAGCAGTTGAAAGAGGAGCACATCGCGCGTGAACTGGCGATCAGCCGCACGCCGGTGCGTGCTGCCCTGAAGCGCCTCATCGACGATCGCCTGGCCACGGCCGACCCGAATCGGGGCGTTCGGGTGGCCGAGTGGACTGATTTCGACATCGAGGAGACCTTCGACTTGCGCGGCTTGCTCGAATCGCATGCCGCCGAACTGGCTGCCCGTCGCGGCGGGGCCGCCCTCGCTGACGTACTGGACGATCTCAATGGCCAGATGGAGCGCGCGATCCACAAAGGCGGAGATGAACTACCCGAGCGACTGCAGGAAAACAATGCCCGATTCCACCGAGCGATTCTGGACGCGAGCGGATCGCCACGCCTGCACTCGATCCTGACGTCGCTGATCGACATGCCAATCGTGCTGCGATCGCACTTCATCAGCACGCTGCAAGACAAGCTGCAGAGCCTGAGCCACCACCGCGACCTCGCCGCGGCCGTCAGGGCGGGTGACGGCGAGCTCGCAAAACAGGTGATGCGACTGCACTTGCGGGTGGCGTCGCACCGCTTCAGGCGCCAGCGGGAGGCGCTCAAGCCTGTGGGAGCCGGCACCGACGGCTCATGATCCCGTCGCTGATTCCTTCAAGCCGCGCCGGTTCGGTCACCACTGAATTTTTGACGCAGTTACGCCTGCAGTGGTGGGGTCACGTTTTATCGTGTCGTCTTATAGGGGCGGCGCAGGGGTGCCGCCATTCAAGGCTGGAATCTTTGAAAACACGTCCGCCATGAAATCCATGAACACGATAGCCCGCGTGGGGAGCAGTCTATTGGCGACATAAACCATCTGCACGGGCACCGGGGGAGCCGCATGCTCGGTGAGAATGAACTGCAATCTCCCGCTGTTCAATCCGCCCTCGAACAGCCACGCAGGTCCATGCGCCACACCCAGGCCTGCCGCGACCGCCGCACTCACAGCGTCGGGCGAGTTGATCCTGAGCCTGCCGGAAACTGGAATGTCCGCGTCCCGGAATCGCCAGGTCGCCCCGGACGACAGCAAGGTGTAGACGATGCAATCGTGGTCGCGTAGATCATCCGGGGTCTGTGGAACTCCGCGTTTGGCCAAGTAGTCCTTGCTGGCGACGAAGACCCGGTCGTACCACCCAAGAGGCCGGGCGCGCAAGCTGCTGTCCTCCAGCTGTCCTATGCGAATGGCGAGTTCGGTGCCTTCATTGACCAGGTCTACGTATCGATCGTTGAGTTGGAGATCCAGGATCAATTGAGGGTAGCGCGCCAAAAAGGCCGGCACATGCGGCAGCACAAACGCGTGTGCGAGAGCTGTCGGACAGGCTACGCGCAAAAGTCCCGATGGCTCGACGTTGTTCCTGAAGCACGATTCGGATTCATCCACCGCATCCAGGATGCGCCGGATGTCCGCATAGTAGCGTTCCCCCTCCGGCGTCAAGGAGAGCTTGCGCGTGGACCGGTGGAGCAAACGCGTCTGCAGATGATCCTCCAGAGCCGCTACATAGCGGCTTACATTGGGTTGCCCCAGCCCTAGATCGCGCCCTGCCGCCGAGAAGCTCCCCGTTTCTACAGCACGCGCGAAGCATGTCATCCAAAGAAATCGGTCCACTTCTTCACCTCAATTCATGCCTGATCTGCATGAATTATATGCAAATAGGCAGTCTTATTGGATTCGAGGCATGAGCGCATATTTCCCCATGTCGACCGCAGTGGTCGTCATTCACCGGAGAATTCAAATGTCGCGCTTGCAAGGTAAACGTACTCTCATCACTGGCGGCACCAGTGGCATCGGGCTGGAAACGGCGAAGCAATTCCTGGCGGAGGGTGCTCGCGTGATCGTCACGGGTGTCAACCCCGATTCGATAGCAAAGGCCCAGGCCGAATTGGGCCCGGAAGTACCGGTGCTGCGCGCCGACTCGGCCAGCGTCGCAGCCCAAAAGGAGCTGGCACAAGTCATCAAGGAACACTACGGCCAACTCGACGTTGCCTTCCTCAACGCCGGCATCTCCGTCTGGCGGCCCATTGAGGAGTGGACGGAAAACATGTTCGACCGCATTTTCGACATCAACGTCAAAGGGCCGTACTTCCTGATGCAGGCGCTGTTGCCGGTCTTTGCAAATCCTGCTTCCGTCGTGTTGACTACTTCCGTAAGCGCGCATGCAGGCGCGGATCGCTCGTCCGTGTATGCCGCAACGAAGGCCGCATTGCTGAACATGTCGAAGACGCTGTCGACCGAATTGCTGGGCCGTGGCATCCGTGTCAACGCGGTGAGCCCTGGCCCCGTCGAGACTCCGCTTTACGACAAGGCCGGTATTCCGCAAGCTTATCGCGAGCAGATCAACAAAGCGATCACGGCAACCATTCCGCTGGGCCGCTTCGGTACCGCCGACGAGGTGGCCAAAGCAGTGCTGTATCTGGCATCGGACGAGTCGCGCTGGACGGTCGGCTCTGAAATCGTCCTTGACGGCGGCCGCCTGCTGAATGGCTAGGCGCGCAGCTCAGAAATTGCGCGAATCCAACATCGCCTGGGCTGAGTGAATCAGGTACTGAACGCCCGCCTCGGCACTTTGGCGACGAGCCAGTCCAATCCAGACGGTGCGAACAGCGGTACGCGGGAAACCTCTGCCGCTGTTTCCGCTAAGTTAACCCTCCAGGGCCAGCGTTATGTGGTGCCCCGCATAACGGCGGCTACAAGGCGTTGGTCTCCAGAGGAGAGACCGAGGTCGGCTGTCTGGCGCACGCCCGGCGCAAGTTCTTCGATCTGCATGCGGCGAGCAAAAGCCAGATCGCCGGCTTCGCGCTGGAGCAGTTCGCCAAGGTCTACGACATCGAGCGCGAGATCAAAGATCTGAGCGCGGATCAGCGCCAAGCGATCCGGCAGCAGCACACCAAGCCATTGCTAGCGGCTCTGCACGAGTGGATGCTGCTACAGCGGCAAAAGCTGCCCGACAGCTCGGCCGCGGCCAAGGCGCTGGATTACAGCCTGCGGCGTTGGACTGCGCTGACGCGCTTCGCAGATGACGGGCAGCTACCCCTGGACAATAACTGGATAGAGAACCAGATCCGGCTGCCCATGCACAGGGCCAGCCGGATGGAAGAATTGTTGCCCCATCGTTGGCACTGGGACGCTGCGATACTTTGTGGATGAACCGCACCGGGTTTTGTGGAGGCTTCAACTCTTAAGATGATGAAGCCATGAATAAGTCCAACAAGTTCTCTCCCGAAGTCCGTGAACGCGCAGTACGCCTGGTGCAGGAGCACCGCGGGGAATA